>Ga0102814_10001681_pt1 | contig 15489 bp, 15 predicted proteins | sample ColrivemetaGS741_FD_79112 | JGI IMG/M metagenome (GOLD analysis project Ga0102814, IMG submission 79112) | Estuarine microbial communities from the Columbia River estuary - Flood tide ETM metaG S.741 | ecosystem: Environmental > Aquatic > Marine > Intertidal zone > Estuary | place: USA... | reverse complement strand
GATTAATAACTCATAGTTTTCAGCTTTTCCACCATCAAAAGGAACTCCATCTACAGATCCTTCAAAATCAAAGATTGCAGTGTCTCCATTCGCTAATTTACCTTCTTCTTTAAGTACTAGTTCAGCATTTTGTCCTAATAATTTGTCAATTTCGGCTTGAACATCATCATCAGAAACTTTATCATTTTGTTTTGCGAATTTTAATCCTTTGTATTCACCTAAAGTGATTACAGGTTTAACAGCTACTTCTGCAACATACTTGAATCCTTTTCCAGCTTCAACTGTTGTAATATCTAAATCAATTTTAGGTTGTGCAACAACTTCAACATTATTTTCAGTTACAGCTGCAACATAAGTATCTTGGATACAATGGTTGATTGCTTCTTCGTATAATGATTCAACTCCGTAATGTTTTTCGAAGATTGATCTTGTTACTTTACCTTTTCTAAATCCTTTAATTTCAACATCACCTTTAATCGCATTAAATGAATGCTCTAATCCGTGATCGAATAATTCTTTTGATACTTCAATTTCAATTCTTACTCTACTTCCTGATATTTTGTCGATTTTTACCATTTTTAATAGCCTCCTATATTCAAAAATACAGTTTATTATAACATAATAATATTTTTTGTAAACTAAATAACTATATCTTTCTTAATTGTTCTAAAATTTCCACCATAGCCCATGTATCTTGTTTGCAATATTCTGTCAATCCAGCTCTTACTTGGGCGAGCTCAGCTTGATTTAGGTCTTTATAACCTGCATATGCATAAACTGCTTCCATACCATTTGAAACTTCCATACCTTTGTATGTTAAATTACTGAATAATGGCAGTACTTTTTTGATACTAAATGAACCTGCTAAATCTTCATGATAATAGTTAATTGTTTTAGCATCTTCATCATCAAATCCTAATGCACTAAATAGTTTTGTGTTTGTCTTTACAACATATAATAAATCAAATAATCTTTCATTAATATTTAGTAATTTATTACTATATTCTGGAAAAAACTTAGCCAATTCTTTAATCCTTGTTTTTTCAAAAGCCTCATTATATACCATTACACTTCCACCATCATCTTGAATGTACTCGCATAATTTTTCAACAAGTTTTAATCTATTATCATTATGATTATCTGAAAGGTATTCATAATGATCTAATTCTTTGTCACATACACCTGGTTCTCTTTCTATATGTAGACTAAACTGAAATAAACTTTGCATATATGCTCTTTCTCCCTTAAATCTTGGTAAAGGGCAAGGGAAACTTTCAAAGTCAAGATGGTAAATTGGATACTTGATTTCTCTTAAAGCGCTATTAATTTTATTTAGATTCTTATGAATTCCATGACTCATAGCTATTTCTCTTTGAATTCGGTTATTTTTTCTATTTAACCAGCTATGAGGAACATCTTCCATACTATAATATCCTTCTTCAATCAAATCAAAGTAATCGTGCTTTTTCCCATCTTCTTCTTTAAATCCATGGTGTTTATCTAAATACATTAAGATACTGTTCTTTTTAGGGAAACGATCATAACATAAATCTTTGTATATACATTCTCTCATTTTCTTTAATTGGCAATGTTTACCTAGTTTCACACGTTTTTCATCATCATCAAGGATTCTTTTAACAACTAAATCAATATCCTTTTTAATTTTAGGTAACATTTCCTTAGTAATGACAGTTAAGTCAATTAATCTAATGATTTCATTTGTATAAAGAGGTTTATCATCAATATATTGTCCATCAAACTCATATTCATGATTAATCACTCCTAAATAATATTTTGCATTATCAATTTCCTCTTCAATAACAAATCTTTGAAAAGCCAAATCATACACATATACCCCTGCAGATTCTAATCGATCAAATAATTTGTTTCTTTGTTTTAAATATTTGCTGTTTTCAAGCAATTCAGGATATCTTTTCTCTCTCAAATGAAGAATATTATCATCATCAACATAAAACAAACTATATTTCACCTTATCAATTGAGTATTGCATTTTTAAAAACTTATTTGAGGTAGTTGCTTTAACCTCGATTATGTTTATATTCCCGTTATTTTTATTAAAAACATCGACATAACACATTAAGTTAAAATTATCATGATCTCTCATGAACAATCTTTGTTCTCCATAATTAACACTGTACTTAGTTTCTCCACCAAAAGTAGCCATTATCTTCTTAGCTGCTAAAACCTCAACTTCAGTAAAATAAGGCATCATTGTTTCTAAATGGGAAAGGTCTGGTTCTAGAAAATCCTCTTCAAATACATCATCAGTAACATTTTCCAATGTATTTAACAAATCGTGGTAACGATCTTCCAATGCTTCATCCATTTTTTTTCTTTTGTGAATGTTATTTAATGCTGGATATCTATTACATCTAATATACTCCATAAATTTACTCTTTGTAATATTCATACTAGACATATAATCACCCCTTATAAACTATTTACTAATCCTAAAAACTCACGGTTATGAACATTAACACCATGACTGTGCTTTGTATAGTTATTCTCAAAATTATCGAGTAAATAATCTAAATCACGCCACTCAACAACTAATCCTAATTCTTTTTCTTCATCTGTTAAACTATTTTTACCTGTATCTTCGACAAATTCACAAATAAAATAATGATTGGTCCAAGAAGAGTCTATAAAATATTCATTTATTGACAAATTTTTAGATAAAACCTTTACAACAATCCCTGTTTCTTCTAAAACTTCTCTCTTAACACATTCTTCAAGTGTTTCGTCTTTCTCTAACCCACCACCTGGAAACATTGTAATATCCCATTTAAGTAGCCTTGTAACAAGGTACAAGTCTCCTTTTTTAACAATTCCTCTACAGGCTGTTCTGTGATTTCCAGTGTAGCATTCTTCTATTGTTAATCCGTTATCAAAAATATCTATTTCCATAAATACCACCCTTATTAAAAAATGCAGCTAAACTGCATCTTTCATTATTTCTTCAATTTTTTCTTGTAAGTTATTTACACTAAAAGGCTTTAATAAATACATATTAGCACCTAATTCAAGTGCTTCTAAAGCTTTTTGTTTTTCTCCAATGTTTATTAATACAAATGTAACTACGTTTTTTAATTTGGCATTATCTCTTACTTTAATTAAAAAATCTTTTCCATTCAAAACAGGCATATTCCAATCAAAGATAATCATATCTAAATCATCAATTGATTCAGCAAATTCTATGCCTTTTTTTCCGTTTTCTGATTCAAAAAATTCAAACCCTAAATCTTGAACACAATCTTGAACAACTCTTCTAATTGTTTCTGAATTATCAATACATAAGACCTTAATCATAAGTTCCTCCTGGTGTATAATATTTCCATTAATATTTTATCATATCGAAGATATATTTTAAAGGAGATTTCATATCCCAATAAAAATAACAGTGAATATCACTGTTATTTGTTTTGTAATTTTAAATTTTTAGGAACAATATGCTCCTTAAGTCTTGAATAAAGGAAAGCCAAAGCATCACTGCTTATCTGTCTTTTAACAATAATCAATCCGCTTTGTTTACTGATAGCTAGATAAATATACTCATCACTTTCTTTTGCTTTAGCGAACTCATACCAATTTTTCTCTAAATTACCATCACTATTACGATATACAAGCACTTCATCTTTAAAAACAAGCTCCATTTTAATCAAATCCTGATTTTCTCTAAAGAATTTCTTTGCTCTTTTTCTTGTATACACAACTAACACTAAGTTTAGAAGGACAATTGCACCTGCCATTAGAAAGATAATTGGATTAGTAGTTGTTATAAGCATAAAGACCATATATCCAATTATTACTACGTACATAGCAATATTTATAGGTCTAAAAAAGTATGATAATAATTGATGTGTTACATATGCCATATAGTCTTTTTCATTTAATTCTTGTTTAATTTCAAATTCCATCGAATCATTCCTTTCAATACTTAGTTATTTTATCATATTTTTTGATTTTAATGTATGTTTTTTGGATTATTCCCAATTAGCATCTTGAAAATTAATATGTAGCAAAGAAAAAAGCCCAATTGGGCTTACATTTCTGAGATTGTAAATGGATTCCCTTTAAGAGGATTAAACCTTGCTTTAGTATATAGTTGAACATCTTCTTCTCCAGCGCTTAGTTTATATTTAGTATGATATTTATTAGGAAAGTTTTTATCAAAAACAACAATAATCGTCGTCTCGTTATTCGTAATATCAACTGTTACACTTTCACCATTTTTAAAAGTTGCTACTCTGCTACACTCTGTACCTTTAATATTTAATTCTCCCTTACCCTCAACTTCAACATATAAATATGACTTCATAATAGAAGCAACGAAAGTTTTTTTCCTTGTCATTCTTAATTTTCTCATCAAATCATCTCCTTATCTTCCATTTTATCATAAAATAATAATCAAATAAACGCTTTGTGTAGCGGTTACTATTATTTAATGGATATTTCTAATTTTAAATCAATCTTTTTCTATTAATCCTAATTCTCCAAATAGTTCATTGTATCCATCAAGTTCCTTAATCCCTTGTTCCTTTAATGCATAAACTCCTCTACTCACTCGGTAGAACCAGTTATAGTAGTTCTTTTGTAAATATGAAGTAGCATTCTTAATTCCCGTGATGTCTTTTATTTCTTTTGTCGTTTTCTCGCCATCTTTTAAGCAATATGCAATTTTAATAACATTTTCTCGATAAGCAGTTACTAATTTACTTTTAGATGTCCCCCCAACATTTACATTTGTAACTCTTTGATTCATTTCCGCTAATAATTTTTGCTTCTTCTTCTTTGATTTTCTAAAAACAAAATCGATAGGATCAATAATCGCCTCTACATTCTCATTTTCCATATCTACGATTAGTAGTCCAAGGTTTAACCTTCTAAGAATATGTAATCTTTCTTTAAACGTTTTTTTATTGTTGATTCTAGGTACTGCTAAATATACATTATCCCCAATTTTTTGTCTTTGACATCCTTGATAGATTAATTTTAGATTTAGCTGTGTCTTCATTTCAACAATAATTACTAAATCATCTTTTATTGCCACAATATCAACACTATTTACTTCTGCTTGCACGAGAAATCCTTGATTTTCAAAATATTTTTTTAGTAATGGATATAAATCTGTTTCTTTCATTTAATCACATCAAGAAGGATATATTCTATTAAGTGAATTATAGCATATGTTTTATACTTATAAAAAAAGAATAGACACAAAACGTGTCTATTCTACTTTAAATTCATCTGTATTTGTAAACCAAGCTTTAATTCGATTATAAAGTGGTGTAGGTAGTAATGAATCCCTATTAATCACTTTTCCTATTTTTTTATTGTGTAATATATTATACGCTGCATTTACATCACCAAGTGTGATAGATCCAAGAGCAACTGCATCATAACCTAATTCTAATGCTTTAGTAAGATCATCAGAATTCTTAATACCCCCAACACCAATAAGCGGAATATTATTATTTATTGCCTTTTTTAACACATGGAAAATTGGTTCTTTGTCATTTTTATCTCTCATTGATGATTGATTATATTTCGATGTTGATAAGTGAATGTAATCAATTTCTAGTGTAGTAAGCATGTCAATTAAAGATGTGCTATCTTCTAAAGTAATTCCTGGATTTTCAATTTCCTCAGGACTTAATCTATATCCAACAATAAATTTAGGAACATTCATTTCATTTTTTAAATTTATTACCTCTTTTACTAATAAATTAGCAAATAACAATCTGTTTTTAAGCGTTCCACCAAACTCATCATTTCTTTGATTAGAATGTGGAGAAAAGAATTGTTGTAATAGGTAAGTATTTGCTCCGTGTAATTCAACTCCATCAAACCCAGCTATAATTGCTCGTTTTGTAGCCTGAACAAAGTCGTCTATTGTTTGATAAACTTCCTGGTTACTTAATTCTCTCGGTACAACAGCAGTTTCTCTTTCTGCTTTAATTGCAGATGGACCAACAATGTCTTGATCATCATATAATGAAGGAGAATTCATTCTCCCACCATGATGTAATTGTATAACCGCAATAGCACCTTCTTTTTTAATCGCTTCAGATAAGCGCTTCATAGAAGGTATGAACGAATCATCTTTTATCGAAATTTGATTCTCAAAAGCTTGTGCATCTTTACTTACTGCAACTGCAGCTGTAATAACCATCCCAATATTTTTAGATCTAGAATTGTAATATACCTCTTCTTCTAGACTAAGTGTTAAATCATTATTACTAGAGTAAGTAGTCATTGGTGCCAAAACTAATCTATTTTTCATTTCTGCAAGATTAGGGAATTTTAATTTTTCTGATGCTTTCATCTAATCACCTCAATTAAAATTATATCATTTTTTTTATTATTACTGTTGAATATAATAAAAAAGAAGTCATAATGACTTCTTTTGTTTGTTAAAAATATATTGGATTTCTATATTCTTCTAATTTTCCGACTTTTTTTCTTTCCATACATAGCTTTGTCTGCACTATTTAGTAATTCATCCGCACTAAGTCCATTTTCAGGGAAAAATGACGAACCGATACTTACACCGTTAAACTTATCAATCTTTTTAGACTCTTGCTTTATGTTTAGTTCTAATTCTTTTATATTTGAGCTATCATATTTTTTTGTAATTATGCAAATGAACTCATCTCCTGCAAATCGGTAAACACTTCCGTTATCTTTTATTGTACTTACTAAGACACCTGTAAACTCCATAAGATAAATATCACCAATCATATGGCTATACTTGTCATTTATGCTTTTAAAATCATCTAAATCCAAGAATAGGACGGAAAATGATTTGTCATTGCTAATTAGATCATCGATATCCTGAAATAATGAATATCTGTTTTTTACTCCTGTTAAAGAGTCTTTATAGGCAATCTTTTTTGTGGAAGTTAAATTAATGTTAGCTTGCACAATTGAGAAGATTAATGCATATGAGGTTATTGTAATGACAATCATGATTACAGTTAATACAAGATATATAGTCTCATTTGGATCAACAAAGTATCTTATACCAACAAAACCAGAAAAAATAGAGATACTTAAAACCAATAAAAGATTTTGTGTAATGTCACTAGCTTTATCTAATACCTTTTTGAATATTTTTTTTGAAAATGTAAAAACAAATATAATTGATACTAGTATAAAAAAAGATTGCAATGAAAATATTACTGCTATTGTATTACTTGTATCAATCATGCTTACAACTCCGTAAGCAACAGTTGATATAATAATTGTATAAGTCCAGCAATATATCATAATTGTTAATAACTTTTTAAATGATAGATCATATAAAAAATACAAAGGAACTAAGTAAATAAACCCAACAAGTACAGATCTAACTGTTGATTCCTCATTAATCCCATTGGCAAAATATAAAATTGCCAACAATGCAAAGGAAACCGTAAAAAGGATTGCTAAAACAATTTGATTAGAATACTTTTTTCTTGCTATTATGTGTGTATGAAATAAATTTACAAAAAGAATTTCAACAATGTTGAAAATTGCATATAACATATAACCCCCCCTTAAATAAATGAAAACATTAATATACTCATAAATCTGACACTATCCCTATATGGCAAATATATAAATTATAATACAAATTTGTTTTCCATTTAATTATATCACTTATGCGTACAACTACAAGCGCTATTTTTTAGACTTTCAATTCATAATTTGAATATTTAATCAGCGTTTTACTATCAAAGAATACTTCACTAGTTTTCAAATATATGATAAAATTTTTATAGTTGAGGTGATTATATGAATATTATGAATAAGCAATTTATCAATAACCTTGGTATTTTAAGTGAAGCTGATTTTTCAGCGATGCATGATTCACATGTTGTCATAGTTGGTTTAGGTGGTTTGGGAGGTAATTTTTCAAACAACATAATAAGACTTGGTATTCACAATATCACTCTTATTGATTTTGATAAGTTTGAACTTTCAAATCTCAATCGACAGCTATTTTCCAATCAGCAGAATATTGGCAAGTACAAAGTTGATGTTATTAGTGCTGCACTAAAAACCATTAATCCAAACTGTAACATTAGAACAATAAACAATAGAATAGAGAACATAAATTTGAAAGATTTAAATCATATTGATTATATCGTTGATGCTGTAGATAAGCCAAAAACAAAAATCTTTCTATCAAAACTGTGCAACAATCTAAATATTCCTCTTTTACATGGTGCATGTGCAGGTTGGTATGGGCAGGTTGGTTGGATAACACCTGGATGTAGTTTATTAGAGGAAACATATAAAGGTGAAGTATCAGGATTAGAAACCAGTTTATTAAATCCATCTTTTACACCAAGCGCAGTTGCAGCAATTATGACTAGCGAGTTTACAAAATATATTCAAGGATCAAAAGAAACTACTATTAATGAGTTACTCTTAATTGATTTGTACAATAATAAAATGATAAAAACAGGAAAAAACTATGGTTAAAGTAATATTCTATAATTTGCTTAGAAGCAAGTATAATGTTAAAGAAATGTTTGTAAACCCTGGATCAATTAGAAACATAATAGAGGAAATATTAGAAAAAAATATAGAAATGAATAGTAGCGATTTTAAAACTTGTGTAGTCTTTTACAAAGGAGTGCCTATTCATTTTTTGGGTTTTCAAAAAATGATAGAAGATAATGATGAAATAATAATTACGCATTTTGTAGGTGGCGGTTAAAATAAAAAAAATGATACTAACTTGAATATTTGCCTTATATTCAATATAATATAATTAGATAAACGATAGGAGGATAAAATGAAAAAATTATACAGTGTTTCAGCTTCAATATTAGGTTTCATAATCATTTTATTATACGCATTTAAAAATGCACATGCCTTATTTGGTTTTACATTTGAAGGAATGGATGACATCCTTGGTTACTTCAATATCGTTCAGCAATACCTTATCTATGCTTTAGCTGGACTTGTTGGTCTTGAATTAGTAGCTGGTAAAAAAATAATCGCTATGGTCTTTTTCCTTATATTAGCGTTTGTAGTTGTATCTACTTTCTTCCCAGATGTAATTGATAGTGTCATGTAATTAATCTAATAAAAAAAGTCCGAATGGACTTTTTTTTATGTCGCTCCTGGATAATTTTGAAAAGCAAAAAATATAAAAGCAAAAAACATCAGTAAAACTGTTATTACAGAGAAAGTTATTATGTCAAATCCAATAAGTCGATATTTTTTTATTAAAATCTTATAAATTGTATAAACCCAAAAAACTGATAAAACCCCTATCATTATAATATATAAGTAATCAGGTAAAGATCCAAAAATACTATTTTCAACACGTAATCTATATAACAACATAATCAGTATAATCCATGAAACCCCAAACATTTTATTCATATACTTCCCCTCCAATTATTAAGTATTCATAAATCATAAAAAGTATACCTGCAAGATATCTTCTTATGTTTAATTTTTTGTAGTAAATTTAAGACGTCTAATTTTACCTTTTATATCATGATCAGGCAAAAGAAAGGCATAACCATTATCAAACAGAAACTTTGAAAAGGAATCTAATACTGCGTTAACTGTAATACAAAAAGAATGTTTCAATTGACATTCCTAGAGGGATTCGAACATCCCACAGAAAGTCTTAGAGCCTAGATTAATAAAGCTCTATGAGTTATGAAGATTTTTCTAGATCTGTTATTCTTATTAATCGATCTGTCCTAAGTAAAATGAATACTAAAAATATTGATTGTAAAAAAATAATTAAACTTGAATATATCATGTTCTTCTCAGTAATGCCCCAATATCCACCATCTTTTTGACTTTGTATGAAAAAGAAGGTAAGTACTGTAGATAAAATTAAGTACTTAAACTTTCCTAAAAATCTAATTGATGAATTATCTCCAATAAAATAAAATCCAAAATATATGACAAACAAGGACAATTAAACTACAAATAAATGATCTACTGATATAAAAATGGAAACAAGTAATAGTAGGAAGCCCAACATTATAATTATAGAACTATATTTTTTCAAAAAAACCACCTCCCTTAAAAAGAATTATATCATAAATTAAATTCAAGGTAAATTAGAAAATACCTTTGTATTTGTTATTAAAAAATATGTGAATTGTCTTTCTTTATAGGCCAAACTCTTCTTTTAATCTACTGCTGGGATGAAATTACCGTCTACATCATTATAGAACCAAATAAATGCATTGGGAAATCGTGCTCTCCATGCTGCTTCATTGTGTCCTTGATTATCTTCAATTAATGTTAATATATTTTCAGCAGGTAATCCTGCATCATAAAGTTCATTGGCTATCATTTCCACAAATCTAGTGAAGTTGCCTTCTAATTCTCCACCATCTATGTATACCTTAGGTAGATTGTTTCCTGTGAAATCGAGTGAATCAATAAAGGTATGTCTTCCAGTTTCTGTAGCAACTTGGAAGGCAGGTGAGAATATTCCAATGCTTCCGAATACATCCATATACTTTAATCCTACATAAAAACTAATAAGACCTCCCATTGAACTACCTGCGATAGATGTATTTTCTCTATCTGTCAGTGTGTTATAGTTTTCATCAATGTACGGTTTTAATGTATCAACAATGAACTGAGCATAACGATCTCCATACGTTTCATTTGAAGGAAACTGATTTAAATACTCAGCATCAAACCCTAATCCTGGACCATCCCATTCTGGTGTATAAGTGTTTTGTCTATATCCACCACTGTTATCAATACCTACTACAATAGCTCCTGAATGAATACTTCTTGAAATAAAATCCTCAATTGTTTCATCAATTCCCCATTCTCCTGCATATGCTGTAGCTACATCAAATAAGTTTTGTCCATCATGCATATAAATAACGGGATAGTTTATTGTTTTATCATCAGGATCATATGTTGATGGTGTCCAAATTCTTATTGTTGTATCATGAATGTCAATCTGTGGTATAACGAAGTTAGTTATAATTTCTAGATTACCCAATACAGTAGAATTTGGTCCTCCAGTAACTGCAGCAAAATTACCGATAATATCATCTATAATAATAGTCTCCCCCTTACTACCAGTTGTTGTTCTATTTCCTATTTCCATACCCTGTTCGCTTTTTTCAACCATTGCCCAAATGCTTGAATTGTCTGGATCTTGTACAGTCCATTTATATTCAATTATATTAGGAATAGTAGTAAGTTCTAGTACTAACTGATACGTTAGGTCGTCTATCTTAGTTGCAAAATAATCAACATTTCCAGGATCCCATCCATTTAAATTAGAACCCATCGAGATATTTTGATCTTCCGCGATTGCATATGGCAAAGTAATATTAAATGTAACAATCAATGAATCTTCGTTTGTTTGCAGTATTTCTTTAATTAAAACAATATAATTATTTACTTTTGTAAAGCCATCAAACGTTATTGTTGCAGTTAATATAATGTTACTATCAAAATCACTTCTTGTTATTGTAACATTTCCTTTATTAATAACTAAAAAATCTTCATTTGAAGATTCCCATGATATACTAGCTCCATCTTTAGTAGTAGGTAAAACAAAATCATCAGTAACTGATGTTGGAACTTCAATAAAAAAGTTATCTAAAGGATTGTCCTCTTCAGTTGCTAGTACAGTAATTGTAAAGGAATGAGAAAAAGCTGTATCCTTATAAACATAACTAGCTGTGAGTGTCACAATTTGTTCATTCTGATCACTCATTACAAGTGCAGTACCTGTTTGATCAATTGCAATATACTCTATATTGTCGGACATCCAATTTATTGTAATACCTCCAAATAAAGTAATCAAAGGGAAATCCTCATCAACTTCACTAGGCATTAAAAAGTTTTCGGCATCATACGGATCTTCAATTATTTCATCAACAACATCAGATTTACACGAGGTCATAATAACACCAATCATTATAATCAAAATAAATATTATCTTCTTCATTTACTTTCCTCCAAAAATTAAAATAATACTTTAATAATATTTTTTCATAAATAGCTCTATTTTGGACTACACAGTTTTAAATATGTGGTCTTTGCTAAAGACATCTACTTACTATTATACCATAACAAAAAGCTATTTATTGGGGCACTTAAAAACATCTGTTTGATTAAAAAATAACCAACCCATATGAGGGTTGGTTATTTTGCTAAACTTGGCATTATAGAATGGTTGTGAACCCCAATTCAATGAATTAAAAGAGCTTTTTATTTATTCAAAATAAGAAATCAGTAGTAAAATATGTGAACATAAACCTATTAAATTTATCCAAACCACTACTCTCTTTTCAAACTTTGTGCCTAGAAGTTGCATTAGAGTACCCAGTAACCAAAGTAAGACTAGCAATGAAGTAATAACAAGAAACACTATAGTTCCTCTAAAACTTGGAAATAGCATAGTACCAAGAACATATATAAAAAATATCACAACAATCAAAATACTTACCTGTGATTGTTTTTGTTGTTCTTTAAAATTTTTACTTCTACCACCATTCACCAATTTGAAAGAAATCTTCCCATTGAGAACTAATACATGAATCAGAAAAACAGATATATAAAATAAGAATGCTAAACTATATGTAATTTCAATAGGTATCATCTATTATCAGCTCCTCATCTATATTATATCATAACGAAGATCCAGTCGTAATATTGGTCCTTTTTTTTATTAGTTGACGAACCCATCATATGCATATGATAAAACTAGTACCACTGTTTAATTTCCATCACAGTATTGCTTTATATTTACCATTAAATTCTATTTTCCAGTATACTTTTCAGTTCTATTTTTCCCATTTTCTTTGGCATAGAATAATGCACTATCAGCTTCATTAATCGCTTTTTCAATAGTATTTTCTTTATTTGGAATTAACGAAGTAACACCTAGACTAATTGATAATAACTTACCCTTGCTCTTTTCACTATGAACTATTTCTAGATCTATAATTCTTTTTCTAATATTTTCCGCTACTTCATATGCTCCTTCAAGAGGAGTGTTAGGTAGTACTACTATAAATTCTTCCCCACCATATCTTCCAACAATATCCAATGGTCTTGCCATTGATGCTTCAAACACATTCGCTAATTTAACTAGTGCTTTATCGCCTTCAATATGTCCAAAAGAATCATTGTATAATTTAAAATCATCAATATCAATCATTATTACTGATATAGATTTTTGTTCTCTAATACATTGTCTCCAATATTTTTCGAGTTCTTCAAATAAAAATCTTCTATTATGTAGTTTAGTTAAAGAATCATGATAACTCATATGTCTTATTTTTTCTTGACTTCTTCTTTCTTCTGTTACATCTTGCAAAGTGAATGCAATTTTATCTACATCGGTTTTATAAGCATACACTTTTAAAGTCCTATCAAGTTCCTTTGTATAATCTTCAAATATGTAAGTCTTATCTGAATTTGAAATATTCTCAAATGCATCAATCCAATGTTGCTCTGTATCTGGGTATAAATCCCAAATATTCTTACCAACAATTTCAGAATTTTTAACTCCGAACAATTCCTCAAAGACTTTATTAACTCCTAAAAAACTGTAGTTAATAGCTTTTCCATTAGTATTTCGAATAATTTGATAGTGAGCCATTCCTAAAGGCATTGTGTTAGTCAAAAGTCTGTATTTTTCTTCACTTTCTTTTAAAGCTTGCTGGACTCTTGTCCTTTCTGTAATGTCTCTAGCAAAAAGCGCAACTCCAATTATTTCACCTTTATCATCATAAATAGGACTGTAAGATGCTTCAAAATCAATACTTTGATTTTCCCCTTTTATGTTTTCAAAAGTAGAATGATATTTGCCAAACAATGCTTTATCATAATTTATCTTACTATTATTTCTATCATCTACATCAACAATATAATCCAAAATACTCTTGCCAATCTCAATCTCAACATTATACAGTTTTATCATAGTATCCTTATGAGCTTTATTGAAATATAAATAGCAATAGTTGTGATCGATAGATAAAACAATTAAATCATTAAAACTTTCAATACTTGCTTTCAATAACAATTGTGTCTTTTGAAATTCATTTTTATAATTTTCAAACACAAAAATGAATACAAAAGAATATGCGTTTAAAATAAGATACAAAAACGGCCAAGATTGCTTTAAAACAAATATTTCTAAGCTGTCAAAGTAACCTAAGTATAACGGAATTGTGATAATTGAAATTGTAATCAAATTTATATAGAATAAAGTATAGTTTTTTGATTTTCTACTTACAATAGAAAACAACATTATCACCATTAGCATACTACCTATTCCTGCTCCAGAATTTCCAGTTGTTAACAGAATGAAGATCGAAGTATAATAAAGCGTAACTAAAATAGCAGACTGCTTATTTTGGTTTGAAATCCTATTTATACTTACAATTATAAGTATAACTGCAGAAATCAGGATTTCAATAATACCAAATATAATGAATCCTGTTTTAAAATAGAAAAAACTACCAATTAATAAAATTGGTACTATTCCTATAGTCGCTACTCGTATCATTACATTCGTAAGTTTGTCATGAAAATTTGATACATAATCATTGTTGGTTATAGTAGAAACCGTATTTTTCTTTTTAATCATTCTCCACACTTCCTTTTTCTAAAATCCCTTAAAAAATAAAAAAAAGCAGAGCAATTGCCTCTACTGTGAATTTGAACCCTCAACATACGGATAAAGCAAGCATCTCTTTTCAAGAGGAAACCCTTTATCTTTGCGTCCTAAGCTTTCACATTAGTTTGCCAAATCAATTATATCATAAATTTGTGTATACTACAAACTAATCCAATTTACACTATACTATAGGATTTGCAATAAATAAAGGTCATATATGCACCTAAATAAAATAAGATAACCCTAAAGGGCTAACTTATACTTTTTATGGCATTCCGGGAGGGATTCGAACCCCCGACCGATGGCTTAGAAGTCCGATAGGACACTATTTTAATGTAGTTTTCATCATATTTTATACATTATTAGGCAGTAAATAAGGGACTACCTATTAGCATAGTACCCTTGGATTCCTAATTAATCAATCTTGTAATAAAATTCATAAATAGCATTATTAGAATCACTAATGCAATGAACCTTTAATTTGAAAAATGTTCCATCCACAACATGTGAATCACTGCTATGAAATGTCCCATCTAAGTAAAAAATTGTGTTACTCATATTATCTAGATTCAATGTTTCACTAGAAAACTCCTCAAAACTATATAACATAACATATTTACTATAATGATCATGTTCATTAGAATTTTCTATTTCATCAATAACTTCGAAAACTTCAATATTTGAAAGTGCTGTAAGTACATCTCCTAATGTGATTTTGTCTTCCACTAAGAAACCATCAGAAATGTTATTGCTTTTACTGCAATTTAGTATCTTGTTCTCATTATGACAAGAATAACTATCAATTGAATACCCATCACTTACTCTACTTCTAATAATGCTAT
>Ga0102814_10001678_pt1 | contig 15500 bp, 13 predicted proteins | sample ColrivemetaGS741_FD_79112 | JGI IMG/M metagenome (GOLD analysis project Ga0102814, IMG submission 79112) | Estuarine microbial communities from the Columbia River estuary - Flood tide ETM metaG S.741 | ecosystem: Environmental > Aquatic > Marine > Intertidal zone > Estuary | place: USA... | reverse complement strand
ATTTACCTAATATCTGATAGCGAATATCAATTTGACGATAACAACAATATTATCTTCACTTATGCTCCGTCATTGAACTCAAGAATTGAACTTATTAAGTTTTCAAATCATGATATACTTGGTATTGAGAAGCAGAATTATGATGTTGTTTCTAGATTTGCAGTAGTTCCTGGCAGCAAAGAAGCAAAAACATATCAACGTCTAACTTATGGCGAAATTGAACTAAGAAAGCCCGCCGAAGATGCACAATATGTATGGGTTGCACAAAATGGCAAATTGCTAACACCAAATGATGATTATTATATAACAAACGATCAACTGAAAGTTAAACTATATAATCCGCCATTAGCAAATGATGTGATAGAAATAATTCAGTTTGCAACTCCAGCATCAGTTCCAAAGTTCTCGTTTAGGATCTTTAAAGATATTCTAAACAGAACTCATTATAAGAAAGTCGGATCGTCGGTAGCTAAACTTGCTAAAGATTTAAATTACTACGATCTAAGAATTGAAGTCGACGATGCTTCATTACTTCCGACTCCTGATAAGAAAACAAATAAACCTGGCATTATTTGGATCGACGGTGAACGTATTGAATACTTTGTAAAAGACGGAAATCTCCTAAGACAACTGCGGCGTGGTACACTTGGTACAGGCGCCAAGGAAATGTATGCAATAAGCACTGAGGTGTTTGATCAAAGTGCTAAGAAAACTATCCCTTACACTGACCGAACAGTAGTAAGAAACTTTGTAGGCGACGGTAGCACAAATAGTATTATCTTAGGATACAAAGACACCGTAGCAGAAACGTCATATCCAATAAATGAACTAGAAGTGTTCGTAGGTGGCCGTCGACTAAGAAAGAATTCGATAAGTAACTTTAGCAAAGAAGTAGCACTTGATAGTCCTACTGGCGACCTAACTCTTGTGCCAGAATTTACAATCGATGGCGATGCTATAGTCTTTGATATTCAGGATGATGTACACACAAATGGAATACCATTTGAGAACGAAAAAGTTGTAGTAATAAGAAAAATAGGAAAAATCTGGACTCTGCCAGGGGAATCACTTGGCGAGACAAAAACAGACATAGGTTCGTTTATACGTACAGGAAACTAATGAGCTACCAGAATAAATACAATGTAGGAAACAAAAATGAGCAATAACATGAACGACACTAGCGGAATTTTAGTACAAGGACACATTAAGATTTCAGATCCAGAATCTGAAAAAGTGTACGTGCAAAAAAGAAATGCAATTCATTATGAGAATATGAGCATTGCATTAGCAGAAAGTATGAGCAACGCAGGCGAAGGCGGCGTGTACGAAATGAGTTTTGGAAATGGTGGCACGAGTATAGATCCTACAGGTATTATCACGTATCTAACACCAAATTCAACTGGCACAAATGCTACATTATATAATCAAACATATTCAAAAGTTGTTGATGCTCGCTCTGCAAATAACTTAGATCCTGCTAGAAACCTAATTGAAACAAGACACGTTAGTGGTACAAATTATACAGATATGCTAGTTAGATGTTTGTTTGATTACGGCGAACCAAACGGTCAACAAGCGTTTGATACTGCTAGCACCGCAGACGACGAATTTGTGTTTGATGAACTAGGACTAAGAAGCTTTTCGCCAACTGGTCAAGGAAGGTTAATTACTCATGTTATTTTTCATCCTGTACAAAAGTCACTTAACAGATTGATTCAAATTGATTATACGGTAAGGATTCAAAGCCTTAGCGGAGGTAACGCATAATGGCATATGAAGTAAGATTTACAGACAATATTAATAAAAGTAATATTGTTGTTGAAGATGCTACACTAAACGAGGATACTAGCCTCGGTTTTCCAGGCAGACAGTTTCCAGGGTACGGCCAGGTAGTTGCAGAAAACTTTCTACATTTACTAGAAAATTTTGCAAACACAACAGCGCCGGAAAGACCCGTTGAAGGACAGCTCTGGTACGACAACACTCAAGGTATTGACCAGCTTAAAATATACGACGGCGCCCAGTGGCTATCAGCGGGTGGCCTCAAAAAAGGTGTTCTTGCACCAGAAGTTTCAAATTCAATTGCCGGCGATTTGTGGGCAAACACTGATACACAACAGTTATACTTGTTTACAGGTACAGATTGGATTCTAATAGGTCCTGAATTTAGTGATGGATTGTTAACAGGCCTCGAAAGCCAGATAATAATTGGTACAGACGATGTGTCATATGTTGTATTAGCATTAAAAATACAAAATCAAACTGTTGCAATTTTAAGTAGTGATTTTTTTATACCGAAATCTGCAATAGTTGGATTTACAAAACAGCCAATACAAATTGGTTTAAATTTATTTGATAATACCCAAACAGTATACAAATATAACGGCACATCACAAAAAGCCGAGGCATTAGTTGTAGGAAATGTTACAGTAAATTCGGAAAAATTTGTAAGAAACGATGTTGTAGCTAATTTTACAGATGTTGTTAAGGTTAACACAGATAACGGACTAACAATAGGTTCAAATAGTCAGCTATCATTTAAGGTACAAAGTCAAACAGCAATTATATCAAATGCTGCAAGTGGCGCAAGTGTTGATTTTAGTTTAAGATCAGGAGTTTCAAATAACACAGTATTAAGAATCGATGCATCGAAACGAATTGGCATTAACAATATTGCTCCTGAAGAAGCACTTGACATTATAGGAAATGTATTAATTTCTCCAGATCCAGCAGACGTTGACACAGGAACATTAAAAATTACTGGCACAACTGAAAGCACCGCAGTTGACGAAGGCGCGTTAATTGTTGCCGGTGGCGCCGGCATTGCTGGCGATATGTACGTAGGCGGCGAACTAGTAGTCGGTACTGATGATTCATCTACTAATTCGGGATTAATAAGATCAAGAAATATAGAACCTACTACTAATAATACATTTAGTATCGGTTCAACTAGCAGTAGATATCTAAATTTATATGCAAACAACATTTTTGGAAATATCCAAGGTAACCTTATAGGTACAGTTACAGGACGTTCGAGTTCGTCAGACAAATTAACAACAGCTACAACATTTGGAATTACTGGCGACGTGACAGATGCTAGCTTTGCCTTTGATGGACAAACCGGCGGCACCAACAAAACGTTTAACGTTCAGATTGCTAATTCGTTTATTTCGACTAAATCCGAAACATTTGACTCGCCGAATACAGACGAGGTTGTAATTAGCCGCGATGCAGGATTGTTTAAAATTTCAAAATCAAACTTCTTGCGTTCGATTCCAATCTTTCCCGTAGGAATTATTTTACCATACAGCGGCGAGGATGCTCCAAGTAGTTGGTTGTTGTGCAATGGCACGGTTGTTAGTATTTCTTCATTCTTTAATTTATTCCAAGTTATTGGATATTCATTTAGAAGTCCAGATGCACTTCCTGACTTAGGTGTTAACAGTTTTGCGTTGCCTGATATGCGTGGTAGAATGCCATTAGGTCTTGATAATATGGGCGGAATTAGTGCCGATGTTGTAACATCAAGTATTGCAGATATCCTAGGCGCATCCGGCGGTGGCGAAACCACTGACATTGAGAAGAGACATTTGCCCGACCACGAACACGATTTAAGAGGTAATGCAGGCACACAGCACTATGCAGTAACCCCAACTGCTGGCACTCCTGACACTGATACAACCGATCTAGCCTTTGAAACAGGCACACTAGCTGCACAAGGTATTTTAAATTCCGGCGGTCTTGTCGGTGGCGGCGCTGCTGGTGACAATATTTACAGAGAAGAAGCGAACAATCATCTCGGCGCCCCTCTAGATGTTATAAATCCGTTTGTAGCATTAAATTACATAATTTATACTGGAACATAAAATGAGCTATCAATTAAACAAAACAGACGGCACACTATTAACAGAATTAATCGATGGGCAAATTGACGATACTAGCACTAACTTAACATTAGTGGGTAGAAATTATAATGGATACGGCGAAGCTTTTAATGAAAATTTTATTAAAATACTTGAAAATTTTGCTAATACCGCAGCACCGAGCAATCCACTTACAGGGCAAACATGGTGGGATAAAAATGAGCAGCGTCTGAAGGTTTATAACGGTACACAGTGGAACGCATCAGGCAGCCCGTTTGTTCAACCTAACCAACCACAAATGGTCGCCGGAGATCTTTGGATCGATAATATAAATAATCAGCTTTATACTTTTGATGGGTCTGATTTAACCTTAATTGGCCCGCAATATACTGCAAATCAAGGACAAAGCGGATTTATCGTTGATAATGTCACAGATGTAAATGGCAGACTAATTACAATATTGTCATTATATATTAGAGGTAATCGTGTAGCAGTTTATAGTAATGATACGTTTGTTCCATCAACATCGGACATAATTAATGAATTAATTACAGACGATAATCCGTCAGGCCAGGTGTTTATAGGAGTTAATGTTTTTGATAAAACAAACTATCAATTTAGAGGTACAGCATCTCGTGCCAGGGCATTGGTCGACAGCGAAGGCAACGCGGTATCTGTTAATCAATTTTTGCCAGCTAACAGAGATGGTATTACAGTAGGTGCATTAACAATTCAAAATCAAAACGGCCTAACTATCGGCGCGTCTCAAAACCACCGGCAATTTGTTGAATCTGTAACAAATAGCTTTGTTTTTCAAAATAAAATTACAGACCAAGATATGGTATTTAGGATTAACTCGTCGTTGATTGGTAGTCCTAATGTCGATGCAATACGAATCAATTCAAGTAATGCGTTTGTTGGGATCTTTACATCTGATCCAGAATATACGTTAGACGTCGCCGGCGACCTAAGAGTTACAGGTAATTTATTAATCGAAGGCGAAACAACTTCTTTAGATATTACTAATCTAAGAGTAGAAGATCATCAAATTGAATTAGGTGTTACGGATGACAGCACGTTACTTGCTGATGCTGCCGTTAATAACGGCGGCATAATTCTTAAATCATTAAACGGTGACAAAATATTGCTTTGGGATATGGCAGTCGGTGCATGGTCTAGCAATGTTGGAATGAATCTAACTAATAATCAATCTTATTACATTAATGGCATTCCGAAGCTTACTGCCACATCGCTTGATCCTACAATTCTTAGTGCGACAGGCCTTACGCAAATTGGTACATTAGTAGAATTAAATGTTGATTATATAAATTTTAACGGCAGCGCAATTACAACAAATGCAGTAGACTTAACGCTAGACACCCAAGGAAATAATATTGTTCTTAATGCAGATCTTGCAACTAAGATTCAAAATCTTGGCGCCCCGGAAGTAGCTACTGATGCTGCAACCAAAGGATATATAGATTCACAGGTAATTCAGGCACCGCTTATTTTATCAATGGATGTTAGTGGACTAGGAACCGGCGCAACACTTATTAATAACGTTGCTGCATTTTTAGAAGATTTACTTCCGGCAGCTCCTGAAAATAATACTAAGGTAGTTAGAATACACGCTACATCCTATACAAACCAAATAGTTACAGGTATTAATATAACTCTAAGAGATAATGTAGCACCTGATGCCGGCGAAACATTAACAATTTCGAGGATTGCAGTTGACAGTAACGGCACACAAAACGAATCAGTAGTACAGGACATTGGATCAGCAAATTCTGCCGCCGGATCGATAGCACTGGTACCAGACCGACAAGTAATAGTTTTTGAATCAGACGGCGTATCGTGGAATTATCAAGTTGGCGACTCGTTCGTATATCCTTAAAAACGATAAATAATATAAAGCAACAAAGGTTATAAACAAATGGCTTATCAAATTGACAGATATAATAACACAGTTCTAACAATAGTAGAGGACGGTACTATCGACTCTACTGCTACTGATTTAAAATTTATCGGCAAGAACTACGCCGGGTATGGCGAAATTCAGAATGAAAACTTTCTATATTTACTAGAAAATTTTTCGGGTGCAAATTCTCCACCGAGAGCACTGAGCGGCCAAGTTTGGTACGACAGTGCAAATAGTAAATTAAAGTTCTTTGATGGCACGCAGTGGAGAACAACAGGTGGTTCAGAAGTAGCATCTAATGAACCGGGCGGCTTGTCAATTGGCGATTTTTGGTGGGATCAGGCAAACGATCAACTGTATGTTTATAATGGAAGTACATTTGTTTTAATCGGCCCGCAGGCATCGGGCACAGGAGTAACTCAACTTATAAGTGAACAAGTTGCAGACGACGTAGGTAATCCAAAAACGGTTATTCGTGCTACACTCAACGATCAAACAGTGTATGTTATTAGCAACAATGCATCATTTACACTAGGCTCGGCATATGCTAACGTAGGTGCGTATATAGGGTTTACATATATCAGACAAGGCTTAACACTTCGCGATTCAGCAACTGGCATTACATCAACAGATTATCGTTGGTGGGGTACATCCTCAAATGCTGATCGACTTGGTGGATTCTTGCCAAGTGATTTTCTTCTTGTCGGCGACGGCAATCAGACCGACGACACTGGTATTACAGTTGGCGAAGGCCTTGATTTAAGAATTTACGTTGAATCCGGCAACATAGCTGTTATTGAAAACCAAGAAAGTGCTAATAACTTAATTAGGTTTAAAACTAGAAACGGAAGTAATAATGTCACTACGCCAGTTGAAATTAATGCACTTGGTATTGTTCCGGGTGCTGATAATACGTTCGATGTAGGTACAGTCAGCTTGCGATGGAATGAAGTACATGCATTAAATTTTAGGGGTACAGCGGACCAATCTAATCTTCTAAGAGTAGATGGCGCAAACTATAGAGCAGCAAGTACAGCAAATGATCCGAGCACAATAGTTGCTAGAAATGCATCAGGTAACATTAAAGCAAATCTGTTTGAAGGTATTGCAACACAAGCTAGATATGCCGACTTAGCAGAAAAATATACATCCGAAGATGAACTCGCACCGGGCACAGCGGTTGCGGTTTGCAAACATAGCGATCATGAAGTTTGCCCAGCAGGTAGCGAAGATCTATGTATAGGTGTTGTGTCAACTGACCCGGCATTTATGATGAACAGTGAAGCTAAAGGACAGTATATTGGTCTTAAAGGACGTTTGCCTGTTAGGGTTAAAGGTCCGATTAAAAAAGGTCAATCAGTTTATGCAAATGAAGCCGGTGTATGCTCGAATACTGTTACAAATGCGTTAGTAGGAATTGCGTTAGAAACTAATCTCAATGGAGACGAAAAGCTAGTCGAATGTGTGCTAAAAGTATAAGGAAGCAAAATGACTAACGTTGAGTCAACAAGACATAATAATTTACAGGCAAGAATTGAAAATATTTTTGGAAACGGTGCCGGACAATCAGGGTACGGACAAAGTGTGGCTAGTTACGCAGTTAGTAATCAACCAAATGCAAATAATGTAATTATTAGTGCTGCTGACATTAACTCACTTTATATCGATATGATTAAAGCAAGAGCACACCAAACCGGAGTAGAAACTACTGAAATTATGCAAGTGCTTACAGAAGGTGTACAACGAAATATTGTTGCCGAAGATGATAGTAACATCGACGACGGCACAGGAAATATAGTAGAAGATCCAAACGGCGACGCTAAAGGTATTATTGATTACGAAGAATTAATGACTAAAATTGAAATTGACAAATTTGAAATCTTTACTGGTGCATTAGAAACAGGAATCAGTAGTGTTCGTACCCAACAATGGAACGGATTAATTTATCATGAAATTACTGTAACATTTAGTAATGCAGATAATCGTAGACACTTCTTTAACAGTGGCGGCGAAATTAGATTTAGTGCAAATAATTCAGGTGCTATTGGAACAAAAGGACAAGACTGGAATGCCATGCTCGGTGATGTCGGTGTTGTAAAATTAAATTACAACGAAACCTCTAGTACAATACCAGGCAGCGGCGGTGTAACTGTTAATCCAATTGGCAATTATGACTTAACATCAGCATACCAAACAATTTATCAAAAAATTGGCCAGGGTACTTTTAGTGGTATTTATGCAGGAAACATATATCTTATTAAAGCAAGAGAAGTTAGTCAATCACAGTTACAATTTAGAATAGAATTTAATGATGTAGTTACTGATAATGACGTTGATAATGACGTAGATGGCACATTACTTAGCACAGTACAACAATATAGAGCCGATACTGATTTTGTTAGAGTTGCCGGGCCGGCATATGCAAATAATGTCAGCCTAGGATCTTAAAGTATATAAATACTTAAAGGAGACCTATATTGCCTACATTAATTACTAGTGCTAGATTCAACACACTTCAGGATAGAATTGCAGCAATTATAGGTACCAGCACAGGCGGCGCCCCGACAACAGGATACGGCGAAACACTCGAAAGTTCAGCTGACGATCCTGTAATAACTGGGGTAGATAAGATTACAGCGCAGCAATGGAATAACTTGTATATTGATTTTTCTAGAGCAAGAGCACACCAAGTAGGTGCAGGGTTTTCAATTGATCCTTTAGTAATTGGTGATTTTTTGGCCAACGGCGGCTCAACTGACAAACCACTGGAAGCTTTTATTATTAACTTAGAAGCATTAATGACAGACATCGAAACTGATAAGTTTCTAATAAACATTCCAACACAAGCAAGTATCGAACCATTAGTTTCGTCAAATACTTCATCAGGTTGGAATTCAGTATTGACTCATATAGCTACAATAACTTTTAGTTCTGAGTTATCCCGCCGACACTATTTCAACGCCGGCGGCGAAATTCGCTTTGATGCAAATATTGTTTATGCTGGTTCCGACCCTAAAACACTGGAATGGAAGTCAATGCTTAGTACCATGGGTGTGATTAGTTTTGATCACGATGCAACATTTAGTAATAATGGAATAGGCTCCGGTTCTGCTATCGGCAATTATGACCTAACAGGTGTATTACAAACAGTGTATCAACGAAACGCTTCGTCATATTCAGGAAATAATTATAACATAGCTATACGAAATTTAAGCACAACAGAAATACAAGCTTCAATAAGTTTTAATGATGGTGCAACTGGTATAGTTGACGAATTGGTACAAGGTACGCTAACTAGTAACATATCTTTAGCTAGACCAGACGGGTCTGTAACTATCAACGGCACCCCATACGACACTGTTGTAGTTGCTGCACCAGGTGGTGCAAACACATCAACTTTATAACTATCCACTTGACTTTCTTGATAAATTACTATATAATAAAGAAAAAGAGGATTTCTGAATGGATGAAAGATTAAAAAAGGCATTAGATATTTCTAATTATATGATCACGCTAAACAATCAAAAGCGTATGATTAAAGAAAAATATTTTAACGATTTGCTTTTCTACTACGACGGTTGTCAATTTTTAGTTACTAAAGACTTAATTACATTTGTAGGATATTTAGTTGAGCACGGCACTGACAATGATGTTGTTCTTCTTGACGACAACGACACTCCTATCATAATTGAAGACCTAGTAAAATTTTACGAAGACATATTAGAAACTTATTTCTTAGCTTCAAACGATTACTATAATAAATTTAATGATTTAAAAAGTAAAAGAAGTACAGAAAAATTGGTAAACTATGACAACGACTAAAGGTGTTTTATTAATAGCAAAAAACAATGGTACTGTTGATTATGCAAAACAAGCTATTTTTTCTGCTAAACGTATCAAGCAATATTTAGACGTGCCGGTGTCGGTTATTACAGATTCAACTGACTATTTACTGCAAATTGCAGGCGATGACTTGTTTGATTTTGTAATTCCGATTGAATACAATCCTGATGTTGCAAACATGCGTCATTATTTTGATGGAACACTGTCAAACAGGCAGCTATCATTCAAAAATAATGAACGTGCTAAAGCATATCATATGTCGCCTTATAACGAAACATTGTTATTAGATACGGATTATATAATATGTAGTGACCTACTAGCAAACTGCTTCGGCGCAGCATACGAAATAATGGCCTTTAAAGAATCAGAAGATTTAGCCGGATTTAGAGATACAAGCGAGTTTATACGAACTAACGATTATGGTATTGATTTTTGGTGGGCTACAGCAATATATTTCAGAAAATCTCCATTTAATGAAGTGTTCTTTAATTTAATTTCATTTATAGAGGAAAATTGGGATCATTACAGAGATGTTTATCAGATTAATACTCCGCTATTTAGGAATGACTACGCATTAAGTATTGCAATTCATATAATTAATGGATTTAACAAAGGTGAATTTATTGCACCATTGCCCGGAAAGCATCATTACATTCTTGATAAAGATTTACTCGTATCTGTTAAAGAAGATGAAATGTTACTTTTAGTCGAACAAGAACACTGTTTAGGACAATATACTCCTATTACTACTAAAGGTCAGGACATACATGTTATGAATAAGTTTAGTTTAGGAAGGATAATTAACAATGAGTAGAGGAATAGTTGTATTAGCACAAGATACAATCGGGAGTGACTATATAATGCAAGCATGTCTTCTAGCTATGAGTTTCCGCAAGACCAATCCAGAAGAAAATATTAGTGTTATAACTAATGACAAGATTCCTGATAATTATAAGCAGCTTTTTGATAAAATAATTCCAATACCGTTTAACGATGATGCATCAGAATCTCTTTGGAAGATTGAAAATCGTTGGAAAATATATCATGCTACTCCATATGACGAAACAATAGTATTAGATACCGACATGATAATTTTAGATAACATTGGCTACATGTGGAACCTACTGTCAAATTATCAATTATTTTTTACATCGCAAGTATATACGTATCGTGGCGAAAAAGTAGTAGACGATTATTATCGTAAAACATTTGTTGCTAATAATCTTCCTAACTTGTATTCAGGATTACATTATTTTAAAAAATGTGAATTTGCACATGAGTTTTATACATGGCTCGAAGTAATAAACAACAATTGGCAGAGATTCTATAATGATTATTTGCCGGAAGAAACACCAATACGTAATAGTGTTGATGTTAATGCTGCTCTTACAGCAAAGATCTTAGATTGCACTGATAAAATTACCAATAATTCAGTTGACTTTGTAACGTTTACACATATGAAGTCTAAGATACAAAACTGGCAGCACTCAAAGACGCTATGGATGGAGTCAGTTGCTCCATATATTAGTGACAACATTAACATTAAGATCGGCAATTACTTACAGCACGGTATTTTTCATTACACCGAAGACAACTTTGTTACTGAAAAATTAGAACAACTATATAGAAGGTATCTTGATGTCTGAATTTAAAGATTTAGTTGAAATTATAACAAAGCAAATCGAAATCGGCAGCAAGGTATTTGTTTACTACGAAAAGGAATCTGGCCGGATTGTTCGAATTTCTAATAAAATAGTTAATGACTTAATGTCAGTAGAACATATGTTAGCACCTCGGCAAGATGTGATGCAAGTGATGAATGGGTTTAAACGTCTTGAGGACTATGTTGTATCTTATGATCCTATACTAAAAGACCTTAAAGTAGTTGAAAAGCAAGACGATATTAAAAATCTATCAATTAATGATAGATTACATGAGATTAAATCTACCCGAGGTACAACTTATGATATTAAAATAACTCAAGACATGCAAGAAGGGGAATGGATAATTTCGTTACATACAAAAATTGAACATCTTCTAAAAAAGACTGGGTTTAATCAAACAAGAATCTTACTTTTTACAATTACTAAGAAAAACGATCCTAATGTTTTGTATAGAAGGATTGAACTCAACTTGCTTGACTTGGTTTATAACGGTGCAATCAAAATTCCTTATGAACATAACTGGGAAAGAGAAATGAGTACCGTTAGTATATACACAAATAAGTATTTCGACGATTATAAATACGAGATTAAACTATGACAAAAACGTTTAGAGTCCTTGATTATGACATAATATATCTATCATATGACGAGCCTAATGCAGAAAAAAATTATGCTGATTTGTGTCAAAAGGTTCCGTGGGCTAAGCGTGTTCATGGCATCGACGGCAGCGATGCAGCACACAAAGCTTGTGCCGAATTAAGCGAAACAAGTAGATTCATTACCATCGACGGCGACAATATCGTCGATCCAAAGTTCCTTGAACAAGAAATTGATTTCTCGGAACACGAAGATTTAGAGAATTGTGTATTAAGTTGGTCCGCAGTAAACCAGATCAATGGATTGATTTACGGCAATGGAGGGATAAAGTGCTGGCCTAAACAACATGTTCTTGGAATGCGTACACACGAAGCAGCAGACCCACGCAATAAAGCAGCGCAGGTAGAATTCTGTTGGGATGTGCGTTATATTCAGATGGAAGGTCATTATAGTGTGATCCATAATAATGAATCACCGATGCAAGCATGGCGCGCTGGATTCAGAGAAGGTGTTAAAATGTGTCTTGATCAAGGAGTTAAACCAGAGAACAAAATACAATTGCTTAATAATCATTGGAAAAATATGCATAGACTGTATGTATGGACCATGATAGGAGCCGACACCAAACACGGCATGTATGCAATCTATGGTGCTCGCGAAGGATTGTATAAAACTATGTGTACTGATTGGGACTTTGTTAATGTACGAGATTTTAAATGGTTAACTAATTATTGGAACGAAGAAGTAAGCACTATGTTTGATAGCGAACACGAAATACTAGACGAAAGTATTGAATTAGGTAAAAAAATTATAAAAGAGTTAGAGTTGCCAATTGCCGAGGTACCGTTTGATGCACAACAAAGTAGGTTCTTTAAAGAAGTATACCGTAACCCGCATCGCCTTACTTATAATTTAATCGAGCGCGAAAAGTAATGAAATTTAATGATCTAAATATAGACTTTGATGATCATGGAAGAGTTAATCAAAGTGACTACAATCTCAATAAAGTTGTCGGTGCACTTGATCATGTTAGTCCGTCGTTGTGTCTTGCAAAATTTACACAAGTTACTATGCATTTAGGCACCGGCCAGGTACATAGTTGTCATCATCCTATACCACATAAGATACCTTTAGATGAATTAAAAGAAACTCCGGCTGCGCTGTTCAATACAGCTATATTGAAAACAGCCCGACAAGAAATGCTCAATGGCAAACGTCCAGCTGAGTGTGATTATTGTTGGAGAATTGAAGATAACAAAAACAAAAGTCTAAGCGACAGACATTTAAAAAGTACAGAAGAATGGGCAATAACGGAATATGATAACATTGTTAACTCATCTGGCAATGAATTTTTTAAACCAACTTATTTAGAAGTAAGTTTTGGTAACACTTGTAATATGAAGTGTGTTTACTGCGGTCCTGAATTTAGTTCAAAGTGGGCCGAAGAACTTAAACAACAAGGCCCTATAAAAATAACAGATGGTCCAGGAGAAGAACAATGGCTTCAAGGATGGCAAGATCTTGATAATTTAGTTATACCAAACAGGAATCATAATCCTTACATTGACGCATTTTGGCAATGGTTTCCTGAAATATATCCAACGCTTAGACATTATCGTATTACAGGCGGCGAACCACTCTTAAATAAGAATACATTAAGAAGTCTTGATTATGTTATAGATAATCCTACAGATAATCTTGAAATTAGCATCAATACTAACTTATCAGTTCCGGATCAGATTTGGAATAAATTTATTGAAAAAATTAAAAAATTAGAAAAAGATGCAAAATTTAAAAAAATCACAATCTTTACTAGCTTTGAAAGTTGGGGAGATAGAGCAGCGTATGCTAGAACTGGCATAGAATTTAATGATGTAATCAATAGGACGAATCAGTTACTCGAAGAAACTTCAGTTAGAGTTGTAGTAATGGCAGCATATAATTTATTAGCAATTACTAGTTTTAAAGAGGTTCTCGAACATTTACTGTTTCTTAAAAACAAATACAACACCGGCCGTTCTAGAGTAGGGATTGACATCCCTTATGTTCGATATCCTCAATGTTTAGATGTTCAGTATTGTGATGATAGTTTAATTGAATATATTCAAGATTGTTATAATTTTATGAACGATAACGTTAATAATGATACATGTGGTTACAAATTTGAACCTTACGAAGTCAAAAAACTCGAACGAATTTTAAAAAATAGGCTAAACTTCAAATACGATAAAAATGAAATAAATATAATGAGAGCAAAATTTTATGATTTTGTAAACGCATTAGACAAAAGACGCGGCATGAATTTTTTAGAAACATTCCCTGAGATGGAAAATTTTTATCGTATTTGCGCCGAAAGTAAGAAAGTTATTAAATGACACAAATACCTTTATATTTCGATTATTTAGATACAAATGATCGAAATATTAAGAAACAAAACGGGTGGGATTTAGGATATGAGAAATATATAGCTTATAACGATGATAATGCTGAATCATTTATTCCTGCACCACTTCGTTCAAATATGATAAGAGTTAATTCTTCGTACAAAGGAAAGTATTTTTATCCTTTATATGCACATGTTGAAGCTACTAGTTGTGTAGGACATTTTATAAATGACCCTGATACTATTATTAACATACCTAGAAAAGTTTTAAAAGACATAAAAAATGGAAAAGCTAGGATCTTATTAATTAATGTATACGAAGGACACGGCTGGCTAGAATTTGAAAAATTTTTTAAATATAAATTACAAGGCCCGTACAATTTAAAAAAATCAGATATTGTTTTTCTAACTGGCAACACTGTAAAAACTATTAATGGAATAGTTAATGTTTATTTTAATGAGTGGGAACATATTCTGATACACCACGAAGGCCTCCATCCAGATATGGTTCGTCTTGCATTAGAAAATATATACTCGAATCGATTAAGAGAACACAAATATATCTGTTTGCAAAGACGCCCACACATGCACCGTCTAGCACTTTATGCAGAAATGTATAGATATAAAGATATCGGAATACTAACAATGGGAAACGGCGATCACGAGTTAGATCTTTTAAACGATATAACTACGCCGGAATTATTTGAAAATATAGAGGTTAATCATCCTAAATCGTTTAAAAAATTTATAGCATTAAAAGATACTATACCTCGTGAATATGATGTTAATTTATCAGAAGAAAATCCAACGAGTGATAACAACTACGAAAAGTATCTAGATAGTTATTTGCATATAGTTAGTGAAACATTTCAACAAAACGAATCAGATCGATTATTTTTTAGCGAAAAGATGATTAAACCGTTTGTCTTTATGCAGCCGTTTGTGTTATTTGGTGCGTCAAACAGTTTAGTAACGTTAAAGGATCTCGGTTATCAAACATTTGATAAATGGATCGACGAGTCGTATGATACTATCGAAAATGATACAAAACGTTTCTATGCAGCATTAACATCAGTAAAACATTTTATTACAAAAGACAAAATTGAAATGCACGAATTAATGATGGAAATGGTACCTATCTTTTTGCATAATTATTTTAATCTAAGCAACAGTATTAAAAATTCTGAAAAATTACTTAATGATTTAAAGAATGCTTTCCCAGATTAAAT
>Ga0102814_10001668_pt1 | contig 15548 bp, 16 predicted proteins | sample ColrivemetaGS741_FD_79112 | JGI IMG/M metagenome (GOLD analysis project Ga0102814, IMG submission 79112) | Estuarine microbial communities from the Columbia River estuary - Flood tide ETM metaG S.741 | ecosystem: Environmental > Aquatic > Marine > Intertidal zone > Estuary | place: USA... | reverse complement strand
CTGGCGAGCAGGAGCCGCTCTCACCTTCCGGCGTATAACGCGCAGACCGGCATGGGCCATGTGTGACGTCCCCTATGGTTTTATCATCTGTCAGTGACCAGGCTTTATTGCCTTCTGCGTCCGACTCTTCGACTGTCAGAAGAGAAATATTCTCTTCTCCGTTGGTCACGTAATACTGCCCTGCAGGAATTGGAAAATCCGGGGCTTTCATGATCAAGCCGTTCTCATCCAGCCACCAATCATCAATATCAAACCGCCAACCCGAAGGTGCAATATTACCTGCTTTTTGTAACGTTTGATAAAACCGCAACCAGACACCAATTGGGCCCGGGTCCACTTTCCAAAGGCCCCAAGTTTCGGCACCGTTGCCTGAGGTTGCCCCCTCAGGGGCTAATGCCGCGATGTATTGAGTTTTAATACGGCGAATCTTTGTTTGCGCAAGCAGTGGGCTGGCTATTGAGGAAGCCAAAAAGCCAAACGCCGAAGCCAGCCATTGGCGGCGGGTGAGATTAAGTGTGGCTTTCATGTGCACTTCGTCCTTATTTTCAAGTTGATCGATAGATAGCGTGGCATTTTTTTGGGTCAATTGGCGGGCGAGTTTATATCAGGCCCACCTACGCAAAGGCTATCAGTGAGACGTATCCTGCACTGTCCGCCAGAGGTAGTGCGTCCCACCCTTAATCTTCACGAACACCTCGTCCAACTGCCATTGCCAATTTGAATATGCGCGCATCTGGCTGACCCTTTTCTTACGAATTTCAGCGGCAAATATTAGACCAAAGCGGTTCCACCAAAAGCGAACCGTCTCATGGCTGATCTCGATGCCACATTCGTGCAGAAGATCCTCCACGTTCCGAAGCGAAAGCGGAAACTGGATGTACATCATCACCGCCAGGCGGATCACCTCAGGGCTGGTTTTGAAGTAGCGAAATGGCGAAGGTTTTGTCATCCGGTGACGCTAGCCGGCGCGAACCCAGCCGGCAAGAAAGTTCCTTTGACACTGCCGCCAAATTAAATCAACGTAATCACAAGCATCAATGGGTCACAAACAACAATTTTTTCAATACTATCGGCCGAATGCATCCTTAAATTGTGGCTATTAGCGGAGGCTTACGACGCTTGCCTGAAACTGCGTTGCCTGCAATTGCAGCAAGCAGCACGGTACCTCCGATCAGCGTATTGAAGGTTGCTGTTTCACCAAGGAAGAGCCAGACCCAAAACGGGCCAAGCAGAACCTCAGCCAGCGACAGCAGGGCAAGTTCTGCAGCAGGGAGGCTGCGTGACCCGAGCGTGTACAGGATTAATCCCGCACCCACCTGAAAAACGCCCATACCCATGGATATCGCGCCGTCGTTCAAGCTAAGAGCAAGTGATAGTCCCGAGAATAGGCATATCCCAACTGTAACGACGATGGCGAACACGCTGGACAGGAATACCGATGGGAGCATTTCACCCGCTCGCCCCCATCGCAGAGTAACGGTGAAAACGGCGAAGCCTAATGCCGAACCTAGTGCAGCGAGGCTACCTTTCAGGACGACGCTACCGGATTTATCGGCTGTCATGATCATGATCCCGCCTATGGCAACGGCAATCGCGATCCATGTCGCTGTACGCACACACTCGCCCAGAACAATCCGCCCCAAGACCGCCGTCATGAAGGGTGATGTCGCAAAAAGCAGCATTGCATTCGCGACCGATGTATTCTGGATCGCGTATATCGCTCCCGAATAGGCAGCAACCAGAGAAAGTCCGGCGATCACAGCGGGAAAGCCTGTGCGGCGGGTTTGGGCAAAAGGGCTTTCGCCCGATCGGACCCGAATGACGACATAAAGAAAAAGCGTCATGCTGATGGACCGATAGAGCAGAATTTGCCACACAACGGCGTCTTCTATCATGCGAATGCCAAGACCGACCGTTGACCACAGAACCCCGGCCGCGAACACGAAAACCACACCATACTTGTGGGCATCCGCTGTGGAGGTGGGAGGTGCTACAGATGTCATATCGGGCCATTCAAATAGTTCTTTGTTGTACGATAGCCTCTCGGGCAAATCTCATATCCTTCATATGCGACATTTAGACCGCGACTTTAAACTTGACCGCAAAACTTCTCTTTAATCGAACTCGGCAACCGATGCGTGGCCAATGACTACTTTCAGGTAAGCTGCGCCGTAGCATCGCTACCCTCGACGAACGGCGGCTTTAGGCCAATTTTGTTAAAAAATCCAAAATTTGCACACCGTTATTTTTCGGCGAAAGCCCCTTATGCAAAGAAGTCAGATGAGATCCATCGCGAGGCAAAGTGAGCTGACACATGAGCGGCAATATGCCAATTGGGTCTAACCCCCGCCACCAAAAACTCGTCGGCTTGTACGGCGAGAAAATTCGTCATTCCGAGCCAGAACCGGAGTTTTTCAACATAATCAGCCCGAAGCGGAAGTACCTATTCTGGTCCCACGGGTTGCGACCAAAACGCCCTCAGGAATGCTAACGTGAGGAGTGTCGGCCAGCCTGAGACGTGTAGCCAGTTGTGCCAGCCCAAAATCGCATTGCGACGGAATTTTGCAGGCCGAAGCCGAATACAGCACTTACCAGCCACAAAACTTTTTACAGTGCTGTTCTTCCCGTGCGAAGCACTACAATCTGTAATGCGTAGATTTCCCATCCGCCTTCATGCACACTGGCTTTAGGTCTCTAGTAGGTCTGCCAAGGACTACCGTCTTGTCAATGATCTTCAACGCAATCGCGCATGCGATAATTGAATGTTCAGCTTCATATTTGACATACCAAAGTGTCAGATCTGAAGCATGGTGGGAACGGATATTTCCCCTTGTCAGAGCAAGAATATCTGGTTCAAAATCGGGTCACTCAGCCTCGGGTCAGGAAATAGACAATGTTTGAGAATATTTGTTTAGCCCTTAGATCGGGGTACATTCTCTTATGAGGAAAGGCGAGGAACAAGCGCTTTGACCAGATCACGCATGTGCAACTCACCTACAGCTGTCCCGCCGCTCATCACACGGTAATGCAGCGACGTGTCGCCCTCGGACAGCGCAATCAGTGATTCCAGATTGTCACCCACATCTACGTCACCTGCGAACTTGGATCCCGACAAAGGCTCCATCACTGACTTCACACGCAATACACGCGCGCGATTGATGTCACTTACAAAGTCTTCGATGTAGGGATCACAAGGGTTCATCAAGATGCCTTGCGGCTCACCCTGTTGGATCACTGCGCCGCCCTTCAGGATCACCAGATGGTCCGCCAGCTTTAGTGCCTCGTCCAGATCGTGGGTGATAAAGATGATGGTTTTCTGCAGCTCGTCCTGGAGTTCCAGCAACAGATTCTGCATGTCTGTGCGGATCAACGGATCAAGCGCCGAGAACGCCTCGTCCATCAGCATGATGTCTGTGTTGGCCGTCAACGCGCGTGCGATCCCGACCCGTTGCTGCATGCCGCCGGAAAGTTGCGCGGGGTAGTGGTTTTCATAGCCTTGAAGACCCACCCGCGCCAACCACTTCATCGCCTCGGCGTGTTGCTCCGCCTCGCTAAAGCCACGCGTTTTAAGTGACATCGCCGCGTTATGTACAACGGTACGGTGCGGCAATAGCGCAAATTTCTGGAACACCATCGACATCTTGGTCTGGCGCACTTCGCGCAACTCAGGCTCCGACAGGCCCATCACGTCGATCCCGTCCACCAGAATCTCGCCCGCTGTGGGTTCGATCAACCGGTTCAGGTGTCGGATCAGCGTCGATTTACCCGAACCCGACAGCCCCATCACAACGGTAATCTCGCCCGCTTGCATATCAACGTTGATGTCCTGAAGTCCCAGCACATGCTTGTGCTTTTCCAGGAGGTCTTCTTTACCCATGCCCTCCTTGACGTGGTGCAGCACCTCTTTGTCACGTGCGCCAAAGATTTTATAGAGGCCGCGCAGGCGGACTTTTGGTTCAGTAGCCATTGTCAGCCCCTTAGTGTTTCACGCGGGTCATATCGACCCGAGACAGTGCTGCTTTTGACACACGGTCCAGAATGACGGCCAGCAGCACGATGCCGATGCCCGCAACGATCCCCACGCCCAACTCAAGGTTCCGAATGCCGCGAAGGACGTTGACGCCAAGGCCCGGCGCCGACACGAGCGAGGCGATAACTACCATTGCCAGCGACATCATGATGGTTTGGTTAATCCCCGCCATGATATTTGGCAACGCCAGTGGCAATTGAACACCCAGCAATTTCTGGCGCGATGTCATGCCAAATGCGTCAGCAGCCTCGATCACATCCTGATCCACAAGGCGGATACCAAGGTCGGTCAGGCGGACAACGGGCACGATCGCATAGAGGATAATCGCAATACCGTAAAGCTTTGATTCCGTCACCGAGAACAGGAAAATCAGCGGGATCAGATAAACAAAAGTCGGCAGTGTTTGCAGCAGGTCAAGTACCGGCACCAATGAGCGTTGCAACCGGTCGGATTTCGACATTGCAATACCTATGGGCACGCCCAACATCACGGATATTCCTGTGCAGACAAAAATAATCGAAAGTGTCTGCATGGCCACATCGTAGTGATCCACAAGGCCCAAAAGAAAGATCGAGAAGGCAACAAAAACCGTCACGCCAAAAGAACGGGATGCAAACCATGCAATGGCCACCAGAATGGGCACCATGATAAACCATGGCGTTGCCGCAAAGGTCCAAAGCGCTCCGTCAAGAAGCCAGCTGAGCGGTTGGGTGATCGGATCGAGAATGGCTTTCAGCATTGGTTTGGCAGCTAGAAATCCTTCTTCGATGCCTTTGGTTACATCGCGCGACTGAATGATGCCCGGGCAGCTTTCATTAAGATTGTCCAAGGAGGGGAACGGGAAAAACTCTTCCTTTGTTGCTGTACCACTGCTCTGTGCCAGCAGATCTGCCATCGACATTGGGGCGCTGGAGGCTTCCTCGCCGCACCAATCCGACAGGCCAAGGGCCTTGAAAACACTATCGTAAAAGGCCATTTTTTCAACTCCCCCGGCTTCTGTGAAACCTGTTATTCTTATACTGTAGCCTTCCCGCCAAACAGGCGGAAAGGCTCATGTTTTCTCAAACGTCAACTTACTGCAGAAGTGCCGATAGCTTGCCTCTGGCTTCGTCGTTCAACCAGCCTGCCCAAGTTTCTTTGTTGTTGGTTAGGAAGTACACCGCCGCTTCGTCGTAGGATGCGTTGTTGTCGAGGCGCCATGCCAGCACTTCGCCCATCTGGGTGTTCGTGAAAGAAACATTACCCATCAATGCCGCAATGTCGGGGTTTTCATCGACGAAAGCTTTGGATGCAGCTGTCACAACTTTGGCCGCAGGGTACGCAGAGAAACCGGGTGTTGCGCAATCAACATTGCCGTTACATGCGTGTTTTTCGGTGTCATATTCAGGCACCTTAACCGCAACCATCGGGTACTTGCCCAAGACAGCTGTTGGCGCCCAGTAATACCCGAACCACGGCGCTTTTTCAGCATAGGCCGCAGCGATGGAGGTTTGCAGTGTTTCACCGGAACCGTGCTGGAATCGCTCAAGGCCGGAGCCTTCGATATTTGCAGCTTTCAGGTTGTTGTTGTTGATGATGTCACACGCCCAGCCCGACGGACAATCGTGGAATTTGCCACCAACTGCCGCAGGATTGGCCATGATGCCTTCCCATGTCGTCAGCTCCGGGTTGCTTTCAGCGAGGTAGGCAGGAATCCACCATGCTTCAATGCCGCCGTCAGACAGAACATTGCCCAGCTCGACCAGTTTGTCGTCCGCCAACAAAGGCTCATATGCGGGTGTTGAGTTTGCCCAAACTTCCGTCAGAATGTCAGGCTCGCCCGTCTCCGCAAGCGACGTCAGCGCTGGAACGGTCGAGCTAGGAACAACCTGCACATCACAACCATACCCTTGCTCCATCAGGAACTTAGAAACAGCAGTCACAACCGACGAAGAAGCCCAATCCATTTGTGTGATTGAAACTTCTCCGCAATCAGCATGTGCCGCAGTTGCACCCATTGAAAGGACCGCAGCCGTCGCTGCACCCGTTAGTAAATTTTTCATTATATTCTCCCATTGGCTCTCCTCTCAAGAAATGAAGGAGTTAAATAAATAGGAAAACACGATTCGCCCGAAACTTTAAGTTGAAAGCGACAGGTTGCATTCGATACCGACGAATTCGATGGAATTGGGACCCAACGTATCGATAGGTCAGACCACTTACACCTCTTTTGCTTGCCACCAAAAACGTAGAGCATCTACCCTTTCAGCGGATGGTGGCCATGACCGCCATTGCGGTTTCAAGGTCTGCAATCAGGTCGGCGGGTGTCTCCAGCCCGATGTTCAGCCGCACGATACGCCCGCCAAAATCCTGGGTCGGGCGGTCCAGCCCTGGATACACAACTGCAAGGCTATTCACCCCGCCCCAACTCATGCCGATTCTAAAAATCTTGAGCGAATTTATAAATGAAACGACATGTTCAGCAGGAATGTCATCTTTGAAACTAAAAGAGAAAACACTTGTGGCGCCTGTGAAGTCCCGTTTCCAAATATCATGACCGGGGCAGGATGGCAGTGCTGGGTGATAGACATCTTTCACAAGCGAATGATCGGCCAACCAAAGTGCGACTTTCATGGTGGCTTTTTCCAAGGCATCCAACCTTACGGCGAGGGTCTGCAAACCGCGTAAGGCAAGGCTGCAATCGTCCGGCGATACGGCAAGGCCAAGTTGTTGATAAATCGGACCGAGCTTTGCATAAGCCGCATCACCGCTCGCCGAGACAGACCCAAGCAGCAGATCGCTGTGCCCGCCCACATATTTGGTCAGTGCTTGCATGCTGACGTCTACGCCATGTGCGAAGGCGTCAAACATCACCCCCGCCGCATAGGTGTTGTCCAAGGCAACTGCCACACCCTTGACGTGGGCTGCCGCGACAATCGCTGGAACATCCTGAATTTCCATCGTAACCGAACCGGGGCTTTCGCACCAAATTAGCGCTGTGTTGTCGCGGATCAACGCCGAGATGCCCGCGCCGATCAACGGGTCATACGGCTCCACCTCGACGTTCAGGCCGCGCATCAACCCTTCGGCCATCGCTTTGTTCGGGCCGTAGGCAGAATATGGGACAAGCGCGTGACTGCCTGCATTGCAATAAGACAGATAAATCAGCGCAATTGCGGCCTGCCCGCCGGGGACAATGAAAGTCTCGCGCGCGCCCTCAATGCCTGCAATCCGTGATGCCAGTTCCAGCGTAGTTGGTGTCCCGTACAGACCGTAGGAATAGCCGTTTTCCGCTTGTCGCCAATCATCGGTGACTGCGGCTTGCCTCTCGAATACGACAGTTGAGCCGCGATAGACAGGTGTTGCCAATGACGCATAATCCTGTCGCGCCTGTGGCTTCGGGTCGAGCAATTTTGTCCGCCAGTCCATGATCTTCTCCTCACGTTTCAGTCTGCATTGATAGGATTGCATGGATGTAAATCCGCGCGGCATCCTCGATCTGTTCAAGGGCAACGTATTCGTTCAACGAATGGCATTGCGCCAAATCACCGGGTCCACAAATCACAGTTGGGCACCCGAAGTTGGGCGCATCTGTCGAGCCGGGGAACGCGGAGACGTCTACGTGGCCGATCACAGCTTTACAGGCTGAAACGACCGACTTCGTCACCAGCGCATCCGCCTGTGTATCGAGCGGTGGCAGGTCCAGAAACGGCGTGCCAAACTCGTATTCCAGCTCTAGTGCATTCGCCTTTGCTCGTACCATTGCGCTATGCAGCTCCTTCATCACAACGGCAGACGTCTCACCCGGAATTGTGCGTCGATCCACATAAATCTCGCAAAAATCAGGGACAGAACAGGCATTGTCGCCGCCGCGTATTACACCCACGCTGAAACTCGGGCTGCCGCAAATCGCATCAGGGGCGCGCTTCGAGACATCGTGCGCATAGTCCTGCAAAGCGCCCAAGACAGCTCCCATGTGATAGATTGCGTTACGGCCTTTGTCGGGCATACTGGAATGCGCGGCCAGGCCCTTTGTCCTGATAGAGGTCAGCATCTGACCTTTGTGCGCTGTGCTGATCTTCAATAAAGTAGGCTCTGCCACGATGGCAAAGTCAACCTTGGGTCCATGAAGCCCAAAGTGACGTGACCCCGTCATCGCGTGCTCTTCATCAATCACGCCCGCGACGATCAAATCACCAGACAGAGGTGTGTCCATGCGCTGCAAGCGGCGTATCACCTCAAAATACGCCGCCAAGCCCGCTTTCATATCGCACGATCCGCGGCCATAGATTTTGCCGTCTTTCACGGCCGGCTCGAACGGGTCGGCATAGCCCTCAACCCCGACCGTATCCATGTGTCCGGCCAACAGGATCGTGGGCCCGGCCCCTGTGCCTTTCAGCGTTCCCCAGACATTGCGGCGCCCCGTTACAACCTCATGAGAGCCGATCTCAAGACCCAAGCTCCGCAGTTTTACCTCAAACAGATCGGCCATCGCGGCTTCGGCTCCAACATCCGAAGGCACCCCAAATGTGTTGACGCTCGCACAGCGGATCATTGCAGACAAATCTGCGATAAGCTGATCGCGATCAATCTTGATTTTGCTCATAGGATCGGAATATCGCGGGGTGCGCGGCGGGAGATCAACTCCGCCCCATCCGCACGCACAATTACGTTTTCCTCATGCAACATCATCTTGCCCGGCGCAAAGTCATAGCCCGGCTCGATCGCCAAAATCATACCATCTTGCAGCACCGTGCGGTCCGTCGCCATCAAGGAGGGCCATTCCGTATTGTGCAAACCAACACCGTGCCCCATGCGCCCGACACCGCCGCCTTGCGCGCCACCCGAAGCCAAAACATCCGCCATGGCCTGCCACACATCGCACGCACGCACACCGGGGCGGACGGCGGCAATGCCTGTATCCGTTGCGCGGTAGGCCAGATCATAGGCACGTTTGGTGGCATCACTTGCGCGGCCAATGGCAAAATTGCGATCAAAGTCACAGTAATAGCCGTCAATCTCAGCACCCGTGTCGATGAAAAGCACATCACCCACATTCAAGGGGCGGTCATTGGGAAAACGGATCGCGTCATCCGTGCCATCCACACCAGCGGTCGCTACGATGTAGGGCACCGTATCCGCTCCCCGCGCTAATACATCCAAGCGGTGCGCGGCAAGGATTTCACGTTCTGACATGCCAGCACGCACACGCGCGCCGATAGTCTCATATGCGTCCGAGACGAGGCCGCAGATATGCTTGTGCTTGGCAATCTCACGCTCCGATTTAACCATGCGTAGAGAACGAACGATGTCGGTGGCATCCACCATTTGAACCGCACCCAAGGAACTGCGCAACATCTCCACATCATTGGCGGGCATCCGCATATGCGTCTCCGCCCCCATCGGCACGCCGACCCTGTTGTTCGCCAACCCTTTCAGCGTATCTGCGAGCAAGCTGATCCCTTCGTCCTGCGGGTTGGGCGATGCCCAAATGCGCACATCGTCAATCCAACTGAGCAACAGCGCATTTTCTCCAATGCTGGGGATCACTGCGATGGGTTTGCCCTGCGCCGGGATGATCAAAAACCACGGCCGTGTGGGGCTTTGCCAAAAATTGCTCTGGAAGCCCAAGAAATATGTAAACTCCCGCTCTGTCATGAACAGCAATGCATCCATTTTCGCATCGCGCATCATACCTTGGGCTTTTTGCACCCGTGTTTCAAATTCTGATACTGGAAAGCCACGTTCAAAACTCATTATGTGGGGTCCGATCCAAGTTGCGTCTCAAATAAACGGCCAAAGCCTTCAACCTCGTCCTTGATACCCGCCAAGCGTAGGAGATGCCACGCAAGGGCATGGTTACTTGCGGTGACAGGTTTGCCCAACGCGGTTTCGGCCTGCTCAATAATCCCTGCGGCGCGCAGACTTGTACAAGAAATAAAGACACCATCGACCGCGTCAGAGTGGCCCACAGTTATTGCGGCCTCAAGGATTGCAGCAGACTCAATGCGCCCGACAACGTTATCGCTATGCTCAAAGAAAGAACCGACTGTGGTGATCTGAACGCCCGCGTCCTCAAACCTATCCTGCATAGCCTGCGTCACATCGGGTGTGTAGGGCGTAACAAGGCCAAGTCGGCGAACGCCCATCGCTTTCAATGCCGCCTTGGCTGCGGTGAGCGGATTTGATGACGGGACGCCGGGGTGTGCGGAATCAAGGATCGCAGCAACGCGGTCTTCGCCGATGATTGTGGACCCCGAGGTGCAGCCATATCCCAAGGCTGACAGACCCAGATATTGCGGCAACAAACCTGCTGCAACAGGAAGCTCTGCTTCCATTTTCGCAAGTGTTTCAGGCGTCACAACAACATCATTCGCAAGCCTCGCATGATAGACCGATACACCAGAAAGGTGCGTCATCAAGCGCATTTCCCATTCCATGGTTTGATCGGATTCGAGCACCAACAAACCGATGCGCGCCCGCGCTCCAGCCCCTGCATCCGTCGTAAAACCAAGTCGGGAAATCTTGGCTCGCACCGCTGCTTCGTTTTCCATAAAAACATCCCTCCTCTTAAGGAATTAACGTTGCGGGTCTGTTAATTGCTGCGCGCAAAACGACACGTTTGTCAACGCTTCCGCCAACGCCACTGCAAAAATCCATTTTATTCAAGACATCTTCGACCGCCTTTTGCTTCGCAGAAACACTTTGTGGCGAGCCTGCGGCAAAGCCGCCATCAGTTCTTAGGCCATGATAGTTGGTCGGTGTTATCAGAAAAACTTGAACACCCGTAAACAGCAAATTTGGCCCTGTGACGATCAGTTCATTACGCACAAGAGTGTCGATTATGTGAACGTCTATCGGAAGCACGATGTAGTGCCTGCGGCAGCTGCAAGTCCCACAGCTGAAGCTGCAGTGAAGCGTATTGTCAATCATGCACATTTTCTCACAAGCGAACCTGCCGAAGCCGCGCTCCTGTTGGATTTTTTGGCGTATGTTTATCAGAACCCCGGCAAGCGGGTGCGATGGGCTATCTTGTTGTTTGGCATTCAGGGCAATGGCAAATCGTTTTGGGTCGAATTGATGGAGGGGTTACTTGGCCACAACGCGGGTGAAGTCGCGGGTACGACAGTAGCAGAACGGTTCACGGGGTGGGCGGCGAACAAACTCTTTAGTGCAATCGAAGAAATCCGTGTTCCATTGGAAAGCAAGTATGCGGTGATGGATAAGCTCAAGACGTTCATCAGCAACGGCGAGGTGAACGTCGAACCTAGGTTCAGGACTCATAACCAGAATATGACTGCTGCTGCCAGGGCAATGGCTGACAGGAATACCTTGGGGCATCGGTCATATCGGGTTGCGACGCGTTGCTGTCCGTCGATAAGGATCCGCTTTCCGGAAGAAGTCGAACCGTCCTTCAATCTTATTGAAGGGTTTCGCCAAGCGATAAGATACCCAACGGGGTACCCCTGATAGAGCGAGTCCATTAGGTTCCGAACCTTGGTGGCGTTCCAGACGAAGGGCCTTTGAATCTCGGGAATTGCGATCTCGCCGGATTTCACCCAGGTCAAAAGGGTTTTGATCGGGTGCGGTGCGACAGAATAACGTTGTGTGGCCAAAATTCTATCCTATTAGCTTCTTTAAAATTGTTAGCGCGGTGCCAATGAAGGCGCGCGAGATGCTTTTCATTTCAGTCAATCGGTCCGGAGCTGCTCTATATAGGTGGGAAAACTAAAGTTTAATCGTGAAAAGCTCTGTTGGTTCACCCGACCACGAAACACGAAGAGCGCGTTTTGCTCTTGTTGCTGCGACATGAAGAAGGGACTTTTGCTGCTGAATGATGTTTTTTCGATCCACGTCATCCACGGCAGACCGCAAAGCGGCCTTGGACGGAAACGCCCCTTTTGAAAGAAAGGGAAGAGCGACAGCGTGGAACTCAAGCCCCTTTGCACGGTGCATCGTCGTTAGTCTAACCCCGGCCCTTCCACGGTCATCTGCCTGGTTGGACTTCAGGAACACTGCCTCTACCCCTACATCAGACAATCGGGCTCCTATCAGTTCCTACTGCTTATTGGTCGAAGCGAGTACGCCCACATCCGAAAGTTCAATCCCAGCAGCACCTAACCCCTTAAGCCATTCCGCGAGACCCGCGATCTCTTCCTCTTGGCTCGCATAAGAGACAAGCTCCGGCGATGGGCCCTTGAACACGCTGGTGTATCCGTTGAGACTATCCAGCCCATCATCCAGATCATCAACAGAGATACCTTCAAGGACGGACACTGCCCATGTTCTGATCTCGTCACTGGTGCGATAGTTGAGGCGAAGTTTCCGCGATCTTCCACGAATATTGATGCCGCACGCGGACATACTCGCACGCCGCGCGTAGATGCGTTGATGTGCATCGCCTACGATAAAGATGGAGTTCTTGTCATCGTCTGGCCCTGCTGGGACAATCGCGCGAATAAGCCGAAAGGCTTGCTCCCCCATATCCTGCCCTTCGTCCAAGGCAACAGAGCTGTAAGGTAAGTTCGGAGCTTCTGCCCCCAATGGTGCTGTCATGTGTGGACTGCTCCGTTTACGCAAGGGTTGATTTAAGCTTATATTGATCGTTGAAGGTTGCGGTCATGTGTCCGGCCTTTGTGCGCGGTGCCTATAACCGCTGGCCCTGATGAAGTCTGCGTGCCGGGTCCCTAATCAGACGAATGCGAACTCGTCTCTAATAGGCTAGAACCCCTGCCATTTTATGCCGCACAAGGACCGCGCCACTCGGCGAGTGCGGCGGTGCGGTGGACCTTGAAGTGATCCCAACCCACAGATGACAACGTCGTCAGTCGCTCAATCGGCACAACGCTGATGCACGCAATAGATATGCTGGTTTGGAAGGCAAGCAATCTACTGGATAGCATACCAGGCATCAGTTCTCACCCGTTTAAATTTACAGCTTTAGGTTAAGAACATCTGTTTCTGCACATCCTGATCGATTAGGCCCGATCGGAGAGTTTGTAAGCTGCCAAAGAATGTGACCGACAAAGTGTATCCGTCTTTGTATCTGTAAATCTAAAATTACCTACATTATTAATTAAAATCAATTACTTAAGTAGAGTAAGTGGCGGAGGGAGTGAGTCTGACACCCAACTCTCTCTCAGACTTCCAGACATCAGCTCGAGCGCATTGCTGGTCGACGACATGTCGGACGACACGAGTTCCATTAGGCCACCGTTACCCATGAAACCTCGGTGGAGCCTCGTGAGCATATGGCCTGGCTGCCGAGGGCTTGGGTGTGCCCGCCTGTTCCCTATCCATTGACCTGCGCCCTGACCGCGCTATATCCACAGCATGTTTAAAACTGTCGCTTTCCTCCTATTAGCCGCGCTGCCAGCCCACGCTTCTGGGACATTTATATGCAAGGAACTCGAAAGGGTCGCTTTGGCTGAAGGAGGATCGATGCGCCCAATGTATGAGGGGCGTAGTCTGACGTTCACGTGGGCCGAAAGTGGCTTTTCAGGGGATGGTGTGTTTTACCACGATACTTATGAGATTACCCCTCTGGGCGAAAACGGCTTTCGCGCCGTAGCTGAAAACTCTGACCGCAGCGACTTGTTCCGTTTTGAGGATGGCATACTGATGCACGCCGCGATTGTTAAATATGGTTCGGAGCCGTCTATCCAGTCGCAGGTGTTTCGCTGTGAACCTGCTGTTTAGCAACTAAATCATAACCGCCAGGCAAATGATTTTGGGAGAGGTCTTGAAATACTTGAATGGGTCGCGTTTTGTCATCCCCCAAAGCTAAGGGCGCGCCCTGCCCGCCTCAACCAGTTTTGTTATGACATTACCTCCGCGTGGGTCTTCAAACATCGCTGCCTCTCAGTATATCTCGTGCAATAGCGGTGCCACTTTCCCACGCGGCTTCTACGCGTGACCCTAGACACCAATCTCCACCCATGTGGAGCGTGCCTGTGGTGTCGCGCACGAAAGGTTGGCCTAGGGGCCTGGTTACACGTGCATAGCGCCAACGATGGGCGTCTAAGTGCAAAACTCTTGCGGGATCAACGCAGATGATATCGCAAAGGAGCGGCAGCATCATCTGCGCAATTTTTTCTTTTTCTTCTTCGATGTGTTCAGTAGACCAGATGGCGCTGGCCTGTGCGACCCTTGTCGTAGCAGCAGTGGGGCGGCCCGGCTTGCTATCGTTTCGCGCTATGTAGGATAATGGTCCATCTGAAAATGCTTGGCTGACGAATGGTGGGGGACCTTCGGCTGGGAAGGCGGCCATGACGGTCAGGGATGGGCCCATTTGGACGGTGCTTAAGGCAGGAATGAGCGGATGATCGCTACCGACCAGTGGTGCGATCTGAGATACTGGCACGGTTAGGACAACTTGCTTTGCCTCGATCTTGTCGTCCCCGAAACTAACTTGCCAAGCTCCATTTTCTCGCTGGATAGACGTTACCTCAACACCATTTTTTACATCAAGGCCTGCGGCTAAAGCGCGGGGTAAGCTCGACATGCCAGGCACACCAACATAGTGTGGATGCGTCGCGCCATCTTCCCAAGCCGCAGCAGTTGCAAGCTCATCCAGTAGCGTTGCAAAGGCTGGATTGTGTGCAGAGACATATTGGGCACCGTGGTCAAAAGACAAGTTTCCAACTCTGGTTTCAGCACGGCGTGTTGCCATGCGACCGCCAATCCCGCGCCCCTTGTCGAGGATGCGTACGGATCGCCCGGCATCGTGGAGCGCTCGAGCACAGGCAATGCCAGTCATGCCCGCCCCGATAATCAGAGTTGTTCTCATTTTAGACCCATAACATTTGAAATGTTGTAGATTACCTTGACGTGGTGCATCTCATTATCCTCAATCATCAAACCAAGTATCGCATTAACCATTTAAGGCAAGACGATGGCAGTTCATGTTCAACCGCAAATATTGAGTGTCATCGCAGATCCGCAAGTTCTTTGGCGTTGAGTTTTAGGCGCACGCCCAAAGCGCCGCTACCATCACGCACTGGGCTTTTGTGTAAACCAACTTCTATACTGGTAATTTCTGTGTACGCGGCACAGGCGCCAGCAATCCTGCTAATCAACCATTCTTGAGTGTCATAGTGGCAGTCGCGTGATACAAGATAAATTGTATCAATAAGTGGGTCGTAATCAAAAACATTAGACATGCCATAACTGGCGACTAGTACCAGATTGGGGTCGATAGACAAAGGTAATCCCCCCGAAAAATGGTTGTGTTGAAAACTAGAATTTTCTCGGCAGTATAAGCTTAGGAGATTCACGATGAAGAAATCACGTTATTCAGAGGCACAGATTGTCTCAGTTTTGAAAGAAGCTGAGAGTGGTGTTCCGGTGTCTGAGCTGTGCCGTACGCACGGAATGAGCAGTGCTGCATTTTACCAGTGGCGTTCAAAGTATGGCGGCATGGACGCGTCGCTCATTTCTGAGATGAAGCAATTGCAGGCGGAGAATGCGCGTCTGAAACGCATGTTTGCGGATGTCGCTATGCAAAATGAATTGGTGAAGGAAGCGCTGGCAAAAAAGT
>Ga0102814_10001665_pt1 | contig 15584 bp, 12 predicted proteins | sample ColrivemetaGS741_FD_79112 | JGI IMG/M metagenome (GOLD analysis project Ga0102814, IMG submission 79112) | Estuarine microbial communities from the Columbia River estuary - Flood tide ETM metaG S.741 | ecosystem: Environmental > Aquatic > Marine > Intertidal zone > Estuary | place: USA... | reverse complement strand
TACATGTTACGTTCATTAGGTGGTCTTTTATTTATAGTTGGTGCATGTATGATGTTCTACAACTTAATTAAAACTGCTAAATCTGGTAACTTCCTAGCAAATGAAGAAGCAGAAGCTCCTAACATGAGAGATGTTGAAGTTAAAGAGCACGGTAAACATTTCTGGCACAGATCTATTGAGAAAAAACCAGTGAGATTTATGCTGCTTGCGATTGTTGTTGTTGCTATTGGTGGTATCGCAGAGATTATTCCGACAATGATTGTAAAAAGCAATGTACCTACCATTTCAAGTGTTAAGCCATATACTCCTCTGGAACTAGAAGGACGTGACATATACATCGAAGAAGGTTGTTATAACTGTCACTCTCAAATGATTCGACCATTGAGATTTGAAACAGAGAGATATGGTGAATACTCTAAATCAGGTGAGTTTGTTTATGACCACCCATTCCAATGGGGATCTAAACGTACAGGACCAGATTTAGCGAGAGAAGGTGGTCTACGACCTGACTCATGGCACTATCAACACATGATTCGTCCAAAAGATATTTCGAATGGATCTATAATGCCAGCTTACCCATGGTTAAAAGAAAATGATATCGATTACGATATGATTGAAGCAAAAATTAACGCGATGATTACGCTAGGTGTTCCTTATGAAAAAGGATTTGCTAAAGTGGCAGCTAAAGATGCTAAAGAGCAGGCGTTAAAGATTGCAACAAATATCATTAATGACCTTCCTGATAGTTACATGAAAGGAATTGATAAGAATTCTGAAATCAAAAAACTTCAGAAAAAAGACATCGTTGCACTTATTGCATACCTACAACGATTAGGAACTGATATTAAAGCGGATAAAAAAGAAAATTCAAAATAAAAAATTATGTTACGATTTATTAAACACAATTTAACATCAATAGATAACATTGAATTTTACCCAATTTTATCACTGTTGATATTTGTACTGTTTTTCACTGGAGTAATCTATTATGTTATGACGTTGAAAAAGTCAAAAATAAACGAATTAGGTTCTATCCCATTTGAATTTGACAATTCAATAACAGATAAAGAAGAAAAGTAAGAATTACGCATTCCTTAAATTTAAGAAAATGAAACTCGTAAAAAACATAGTGGTTCTAATGATTACCACAATTGCATTTTTCTCCAATGCACAAGATGGAGAAGGATTATTTAAATCAAAATGTAATGCTTGTCACATGTTGGGCAAAAACTCAACAGGACCTAATTTAAAAGGTGTAAAACAAAAATGGATTGATGCTGAAGAAGGTGATATGATTTATGAATGGGTTATGAATCCTCAAACCTTGATCGCTTCTGGAAAAAGTCAAACAGCAATGAAATCGAAGGAGTTTAGTCCAACAGACATGACCCCTCAGCAAGTTTCTAAAGAAGAAATAGATGCTATATTAGGTTTCGTAGACAATTACGAAGAGCCTGCTGCTGCAGTCGAAGCGTCTTCAGACTCAAATGCTGAGACTCCAGTTGTTTACGTTCCTAATTACAATAAGAACTTAACAAAATTCTATTTTTTAAGTTTCTTAATGATTGTATTGCTTCTAGCAATCTTATTAATTGGGAATACATCTTCTAATATCTTAAAAATTCAACTGAATAAACATTTTTCTAACAAGTCAGTTAAATCTATTTTAGCACTTGTTGGTTTATTCGGAATTATTGCAGTAAATAACAACTCACACGCCCTAACATTCTTGTCAGCAGGTGAAGGAACCGAAGGACAACCTTGGTTATTAGTGGAAGATAAAGATATCTACTTCATGCTAATACTTAACCTGGTTCTAGTTGGGGTATTATTTTACATCAAAAAGTCTTTTAATGATATAGCAACAATGTTGTTACCTCAACAGGAGAAAAAAGTTTCTAAACGTGCGATGCGTAGAAAAACGAATATTCTTACAGATATCGTTCCTATAACAGAAGAACACACAATCCTTTTAGAGCACGAATATGATGGTATCCGTGAATTGGATAACAACCTTCCACCATGGTGGGTATGGGGATTTTATGCAACGATTGTCTTTTCAATTATTTACATCTTCAACTTCCACATCTTAGGAACTGCCGATTTACAAATCGCTGAGTACGAGAAGTCAATGGCAAAAGCTAAAAAAGAGGTAGATGCTTACTTGGATAAAATGGCAATGAATGTTGACGAGTCAAATGTTACGCTAATGACAGAAAAGGGAGATATCAATGTAGGTAAAACACTTTTTGAAACAAATTGTGTGGCTTGTCATAACCCTGATGGAGAAGGGAATATTGGTCCTAACTTAACTGATAAGGCATGGATTTATGGATATGACATAAAGGAAGTTTTTGCTACAATTAAAAACGGTACATCGAAAGGTATGCCTGAGCATAATTCTAAATTAAATCCAATTCAATTACAACAGGTTTCATCTTTCGTTTTATCTCTTCAAGAAAAAGCAGGTAAGGCACCAGAGGGTGACATCATTGAAAAGTAACCTTAGTCACCAAAATGACTAAAGTTTGTGAGTAAATTTAATACTCAATTAAGCTAAATGGAATACGAAGAATTAAAAGGAGACGAAGAAGCATTTAGAGATCGTATAGCTACGGTAAATGAGGATGGATCTAGAGTTTGGATCCATCCAAAAAAGCCGAAAGGGCGTTATTACAATAAGCGTAAAATTGTCAGTTATGTTTTGCTCGCAATGCTTTTTGCAGCACCTCATATTAAAATAAACGGACATCAGTCGCTCCTATTCAACTTAATAGAGCGAAAATTCGCAATTTTAGGAAAGGTATTTTGGCCACAGGATTTATACCTTTTTGCAATTGCCTTAATTATTCTTGTTCTTTTTGTCGTTCTTTTTACCGTTGTTTTTGGCCGTTTATTTTGCGGTTGGATATGTCCACAAACCATTTTCATGGAAATGGTCTTTAGACGAATTGAATATTGGATTGAAGGTGATTGGACGCATCAAAAAAAATTAGATGCCGGTCCATGGAATAAAGAAAAGATATTAAAAAAGACTTCGAAACATCTTATTTTCTGGATTATTTCATTTCTAATTGCGAATACTTTTCTAGCATACATTATTAGCGCAGATGCACTTTGGGAGATACAAACAGCTCCATTGGGTGAGCATCTAGGTGGCTTTATTGCAATTATTATTTTCACGACAATATTCTACCTTGTTTTTTCCAAATTAAGAGAACAAGTATGTACTACTATTTGTCCGTACGGAAGACTTCAAGGAGTTTTACTTGATCCAAACTCAATGGTTGTTGCATACGACCATAAACGCGGTGAAGGAAGAGGTAAATTCAGGAAAAATGAAGATCGCGCAAAAGAAAACAAAGGAGACTGTATTGATTGTGGTCAATGTGTTCACGTTTGCCCAACTGGAATCGATATCCGTAATGGTACACAATTAGAATGTATCAATTGTACCGCTTGTATGGATGCTTGCGATCACATGATGGATAGCGTTGGCATGGAGAAAGGTTTAATTGGTTTTTTATCTGAAAACGGCATTAAGACTGGAACTAAATTTGTTTTAACGCCAAAGATTAAAGCTTATATCGCTTTATTAATTGGAATGATCGGTGTGTTGGTTACTTTATTATTAACAAGGGCTGATTTTGAAGCGACGGTATACCGTCAAAGAGGCTCTACGTTTCAAATGGCCGAAAAAGGGATGATTACCAATATTTTTGAAATCAACTTAATGAACAAAACAAAGACTAACTTTAAAATTAAGTTGGCTTTAGAAGATAAAAGAGGTGAAATAAAACTCGTAACCAAAAAGGTTGTATTGAAAGCTGAATCTCATTTAAAAGAACGTTTTATTGTTAAATTGCCAATGAAAATTATCGAAAACGGAAAAAAAGTAATTTACGTTCACGTTATGGGGAATAATAAAAGCATAAAGCGAGTAAAAGCAAAATTTATTGGTCCACTACTTTAAAAAGACACTATGACTTGGGGAAAAGGAATTATAGCAGCGTTAGCATTATTTATTGGATTTATCCTTTATTTGGCAATCACATTAATGAGTCAAAAAGTTGATTTGGAAAGTGAAGATTATTATGCGCAAGAAATAAAGTATGAGAATGATATTAAGGCAGAAGAGAATGCACTTAACTTAAATTCAATTATTACAATTTCACAAAACAATTCACATGTAACCATCCAAATTCCTGATTCATTGAACGTAAGTAATTTAGTTGCTAGTTTCATACGTCCAAATGACAACCTTTTGGATAAAGATTTTAAAATTGGAGGTACAAATACTTTTTTGATTGATAAAAAAGAATTGAAGAAAGGCCTTTACAATATTGAGCTTAGATTTAAAAATGATGACATTGATTGTCTTCAAAAATCAACATTATACTTGTAATGGAAATCATTTTACTCACCGGTTTAATCTTAGGTCTTACATCCAATTTTCATTGCATTGGAATGTGTGGACCAATTGCATTAGCAATACCTGTGAAGCGAGATTCTAACCTAAACATTGCTTGGGGAGTTTTGCAATATAATTTAGGACGAATCTTAACATATACCCTGCTTGGTATCACCATTGGATTCATTGGATTATCCATTAACATTATTGGTGTTCTCCAAGTATTATCAATCATTGCAGGAATCGGTTTAATTATTTTCGCTTGGAGAAAATATTTTTTCAAATTTGGATCCAATTCTAGAGTTAGCGCAAAAATTCAATCTTTGTTAAGTAAAGGCCTTGGCAAAGCAATTCAATCAAAATCCCCCTTTAGATTAATAGCACTTGGAGCAATTAATGGATTGTTACCGTGTGGAATGGTGTATGCCGCACTTCTTAATGCTGTTTTAGCTGGAGATCTTTTTGGTAGTGGTCTTGCCATGACTGCTTTTGGAGTTGGAACTTTACCCGCAATGATGGCCATCTCTTTTATGGCAAATAAAATAAACGCTTCAATGCGTAACAAAATGAACAATCTTGTACCTTATTTACTAACTGTTGTAGGATTGCTGATAGTTCTTAGAGGAATGAATTTAGACATTCCTTACATCTCTCCAAAAGTTAGCAGCATCGCCATTACGAACACTGAAACGGGAGAAACAGACAGTGAAATTGAAATGAGTTGTTGTCATTCGAAGGAAAATTGTGACTAATTTGAACCTATCTATTCATTCGTTGTACAGAGTAAAAAAAACAACGACATGAAACAATCTATCACAATCACATTATTTTTAGCGTTTGGTATATTCTCATCAATCGCACAGCCAAATAAAAAAGTTCAAGTTGCTATATTATTCGATACATCTAATAGTATGGACGGATTAATTGATCAAGCAAAATCTAGAATTTGGAATATCGTAAATGAAGTAAGTGAACTAACTTACAATGGAAGGACTCCTCAACTTGAATTCGCGCTATATCATTATGGAAATGACCGTCTTTCTTCCTCAAGTAACTATATTGAGCAGATTCTGCCTTTTTCAAGTGATCTTGATGTCTTATCTTCTAAATTATTTGCCCTCTCTACAAATGGAGGAAGTGAATTTTGCGGTGCTGTAATTGGAAAATCACTTAAAGATTTAAATTGGTCAAATGACCCAACTGATTTAAAAATGATTTACATCGCAGGGAATGAACGATTTGATCAAGGCCCCGTTTCTTATAAAGAAGTTTGTGCTGAAGCAGTTAAAAAAGGGATTTTCATTAACACCATCTATTGTGGTGACTACAACACTGGGGTACGTGAATTATGGAAGGATGGAGCCACTTGTAGCTCTGGTGACTTCTTTAATATTGACTCTGACAAGGCAATTGTTCACATCGACACACCATACGATGAAAAAATCAATCAATATAATGACTCATTAAACAAAACATATTATGGATATGGAAAAGTAGGAGCAGCAAAAAAAATGAGTCAAGTTGCCGAAGATAGTAATGCCGAAATGGAATCAATATCTGTAAAAACAGAACGTTCCATCGTAAAATCAAAAGGACAAGTGTACAACAACTCTTCTTGGGATTTAATTGACGCGGCAAAATCAGGTACAAAAATTGAAGAATTAAAAGAGGATGAATTGCCGGATGAATTCAAAAATAAAACAGCTGAGGAAAAGATAAAACTTGTTGAACAGAAAAAACAAGAACGAGAAAAATATCAAGAAGAAATTTCAAACCTTGCAAAAGAACGACAAAAGTTTATCGATGAGGAATTGAAAAAAAGAGCCAATGAAGGTGATGTTGATGATTTTGGAACTTCTGTAAATGAAAGCATTTTGAATAAAGCCAAAGAAATTGGTTACCAAAAAACACTCAAATAGATGAGTAACATAGTTTTCATGTTTAGAGTCCGCTTAGGCGGACTTTTTTATTTTAAATTTACCTCATGAAACAATCATTTGATTCTGAAGTCTGTTATTTGACGAAATTAAGAATGCACTACTTTCCTATTTCCCTTGAAATCCTTTCACGTTTTCAAGAGCATTACAATGAATCAAGCAATCCTTACAATCAACGATTTGTTATTTCCATTAATGATCAGGTAAAATGGCAAGGAGGTTCAGTTGCATTGGGAAATGGGAGTGGTTACATTACGCTATCAAAAGATCGAATGAAAAAGTTGAGTGTTGTATTTGGTGACACGATACGTATTGTATTAGAGCGCGATTTCTCTGAATATGGCTTTGATGTTCCGATCGAATTTCAAGAAGTTTTAAATCAAGATATCATTGCTAAAAGACGATTCGATAATTTATCATTAGGGTTTCGAAGATCAATCATATACCTAGTGCTACAGATAAAAAATTCTGATAAAAAAATTGAAAAAAGCATCTTCTTTCTTGAAAACCTAAAACGTTCTCCGGAAGAAAAAACTACAATGAGAGACATCCTTGGCAAACCAAACGAAAATTAAATTTCTTATATTTGCCGCACCAAACTTAAAGAATTAATGGCAGTTTATTTAGACAATGCAGCGACGACACCAATCGCTCCTGAAGTAGTTGAAGCAATGATACCTGTTCTACGTGAAGGATTTGGAAATCCATCTTCGAGTCATTCATACGGTAGAAAATCAAAAGCTTTGATTGAGACTTCAAGACGAAGTATCGCAAAACATTTAAACTGCAAGCCTTCCGAAATAATTTTCACTTCTGGAGGGACTGAAGCGGATAACATGGCGTTATTCTCAGCTGTAAACCAATTGGGAGTTAAACATATTATCACTTCTAAAATTGAACACCATGCCGTTGGTCACACAGCCGAATGTCTGGGTGAATGTGATGGCGTTAAAATATCTTATGTAAATCTAAATGAAAAAGGTCGTGTTGATTTAAAACATTTGGAGGAACTTCTTAGAACCGATGAGAAAACAATGGTCTCATTAATGCATGCAAACAATGAAATATCGACGCTACTTCCTCTAGAAGAAGTAAGTGCAATCTGCAAGAAAAATAATGCTCTTTTTCATTCCGACACTGTTCAAACAATGGGTCACTATTCTTTTGATTTAGAAAAACTTGGAGTTGATTTTATTACGTGTGCAGCTCACAAATTTCACGGACCTAAGGGAATTGGATTTCTCTACGTGAATAAAAGTGTTAGTGCAGAACCATTAATTCATGGTGGTGCTCAAGAAAGAGGCTTAAGAGGTGGGACAGAAAATGTCTATGGAATTGTTGGACTTGCAAAAGCAATGGATCTTGCTTACGAAGATGTTAAGGCGCATCAAAATCACGTTCAATCCTTAAAAACATATATGATGGAGGAATTGATCAAAGCGATTCCAAATGTTGAATTCCATGGAGAAACTGACCCAGCGTATTCTTTATACACTGTTTTAAACGTTTGCTTTCCAAAAACGGATAAATCTAGTATGCTTTTATTTACGTTGGATTTGAAAGGTGTAGCTGTCTCTGGAGGAAGTGCTTGTTCTTCTGGAGCATCTGTAGGATCGCATGTTCTTACCAATATCAATGCAGATATGACAAGGCCTAACGCACGATTTTCTTTTTCTCGTTATACGACCAAAGAAGAAATTGATTTCGCTTTAGAACAAGTTAAATCATGTTTTGAAAAAACATTGGCTTAATTTTGTAAATTGGCCTTTCAATGGCAGTCGAAAAGAAAAATGTATTAATTCTTAGTTCCTGGTACCCTACCCCACAAAATCCATTTTTAGGAAATTTTGTTCAAAGACAGGCCCAACTACTTAATGAAACTTACAACGTTGTTGTAATTAACATTTACGCTGATAACAACCTGCACAAAACAACCATTTTCGAGAGTGAAGACAACGGATTTAGAGAGATCTTAATCGCTCACAAAGAAACCTCAAACCCATTAAAACGGAGACTTCTTCAAAAAAATGCGCTTCACAAAGCTTTTCGTATTATCTCTAAAATTGATCTTATCATTGGAAATATTATTCTTCCAAAAGGATGGCAATTTTCGCTTGCAAAAAAACATTACAATGCCCCGTTAATCTACGTTGAACATGGTTCTTACTTTAGACCTAGCATTCTTCAAAAATGGTCATTAAAAAATAAAATAAGTGTTCGCAGAACTATTAAAAATGTTGATGCGATTGTTGCTGTTTCTGACTTTCTAAAAAAGGACTTAGCAAATTTTTATCAAAACAAATCCATTGAAGTAATTGGTAACTCAATTGATTGCGAATTATTTAATATTGCTTCAAAGAAAAGCAATGAATTGTTTGAGTTTATACATGTCTCAACATTAGATCCAAACACAAAAAATCCTTCTGGATTAATTGACGCTTGTGAAATGCTAAAAAATGATGGACTCTCTTTTCACATGACCATTGTTTCGGATGAGCCAACTTCAAAATGGCAAGCATACGTCAATAATTTGGAATTGTCTGATTTTATATCGTTTGTCGGTCCTTTGAAATGGGAAGAATTACCAGCCTATTATCAAAAATCAGATGCGTTTGTCTTATTTTCTGATTACGAAACTTTTTCGATTGTTCTAGCGGAAGCTTGGGCATGTGGAATCCCTACAATATCAACTCCTGTAGGAATTGCATATGAACTAGACAACAAACTTGGAAGCATTGTTAATGTAGGCGATTCAAATCAATTGTATAAAACTATGAAGGAATACATTCTTAGAACTAGAACCTTCAATGCAAATGAAATAAGAAATCATTCCCTCGCCTATTCAAAACCACGAATTTTGAACAAATGGATTCAACTAATTGACAAACATGTTAACTAAAAAAATCGTATTCGAAGCCGCTTTAGAATCGCTTAACGAGAAACAAACTCGTTTAGAATCGGCCTTTGACGATGCTCAAAATGCCTTGAACGATGATAGTAAAAGTTCCGCAGGGGACAAACACGAGACAAGCAGAGCAATGGTTCAGTTAGAACAAGAAAAACTTTCTTCTCAACTTGAAAATCTTACAAAATTACGTCAGCTTTTAAAAAGTATTTCACTCGAAAAAAAACATACGACAATTCAGCAAGGCTCTCTGGTTAAAACTGAAAACGGTTATTTCTTTATATCGATTGCATTAGGGAAACTAATGATTAAAGACCAAACAGTATTTTGCTTAACACTGGCGGCTCCGATGGGTCAAGCGATGCTAAACAAGAAAATTGGTGAGTCAATCTCCATGAATGGAAATTCTATACTAATAGAAGATATCAGTTAGATTAAATGAGTTAAATCTGTAACTCCAACGTATCTTTCTTTTGTAAATCCTTCTGCATATTTAACACCTATTGGCCTTCCAAATCCGATCATTCTAGATTTGATAAAATCAAAAAAGTCCTTACCTGATATTGGCGTCTCTGGTTCATCAGAATTAGGATCATAAAACTGAGTTTTAAAGGCACGAATTGCAGCTTCTTTCCTTTCGTAAAAGGGAGTTACATCAACAACAAAATCAGGTTCAATATGATAATCTTGAATGTAATGATATACAACTTCAGGACGATGTGCTTTTTGAATAATACCATCCCACGTTGTTTCAATTTTCATTAATCCTGCCAAAAAACATGCTTCAGAAACTAATTTACTTGCTCTAGCATGATCAGGATGACGGTCAGAAATTGCGTTTGCTAAAACAATCTTTGGTCGAAATCTTCGAATTTGCTCAATAATTTTAAGTTTTGTAACCTCATCATTTAGAAAAAATCCGTCAGCTAACTTTAAATTCTCTCTGGCATGAATACCCATTATTTTTGATGCTTCAGCAGCTTCAGAGCTTCTTATCTCCTTTGATCCTCTCGAACCTAATTCTCCTTGGGTCAAATCTACAATACCAACTTTATTCCCTAACTCAATCTGTTTCATCAATGTTCCAGAACAAGATAATTCAGCATCATCAGGATGAGCAGCAAATGCTAATATGTCTAATTTTTGCTCCATTATTTTAAGTGTTTTTCTTCCAAGTATTTTTTATACTTTTTATTTCTAATTGCTGCTAAAACAGTAAATCCTAAAAATAATAAAACTGCAATAATAATTCCATTTGGAATTTTACCAAGTCCTTCTCCTTGAGCATATGAATGTAAACCCACAAGGTAAAAATTCACACCAAAGAAAGTAAACAAGACAGCAGTATAACCCCACATACTTACTGCATTAAATAAAAATTTACTTTTTAAAGCAGGAATATATCTTAAGTGTAGAATAACAGCGTAAACTAGCACAGCTACCAATGCCCATGTTTCTTTTGGATCCCAGCCCCAATATCTACCCCAAGATTCATTCGCCCAAATACCTCCTAAAAATGTACCAATCGTTAACATAAAAAGTCCGACTGTCATTGTCATTTCGGACACATACGTTAATTCATTGATGTTAATCGTGAAAATTTCACCATTCTTTTTATTTCTGAAGACGTACAAGACCAAATTTAATATCCCAAGAATACATGATATCCCTAAAGGACCATAACTACCCGTAATGATTGCAACATGGATCATCAACCAATATGATTTTAAAACTGGTTGTAAAGGAGTAATCTCAGGGTCCATTAAATTCATTTCGGTTACAAAAATCATTAACGAAGCAAGGATTGCAGCACTCGCTAGGATCACAGCATTTTTTCTTGAGAAAATCAAGCCAAATAACATCGTTGCCCACGCAATAAAAACAACGGCTTCGTATCCATTACTCCAAGGTGCATGACCAGAAATCATCCATCTCATTGTTAATCCAGCGCCATGATACACGAAAATCACAATTAATAAGGCCGTAATTACGAATGAAATACGTTTAAAAATCTTATTTACTTTATCACTAGGAGTTATGAATATTTTCACAAAGAAAATCAACAAAGCTATGGTTCCAAGAAGCAAATAACTGCGGTAAGAATTTTTAAATATCCCCATTTTGTTATAGCTAATCTCCATGTTTACGATTGATGGAGAAGGCACTACATTTTTAGCAATGTCATATTGAAATTTCTTAACAACATTAAGCGCTTCAGTTGCTTTATCGAACGACTTTAAATTGGAAGAAGCTGAATCTAAGGCAGCCAAATAGCGAATACTTTTCTTTATACCAGAAGTATCTTTTTCAAGAATACTAAGATTTAAAGGTGAATACCATTTATTATTTGGATCATTCGGAACAGGAACAATATTCATGAATCTCCAAGAAAAAATAGATTGAGCTACTTCAAACTTTTCAGCCAATTTGATCAGTTGTTTATCATACTCCCCTCTTTTAGACTCAAGGCGTTGATGTGCTTTTTGATAATCTGATAATAAAATAAAATCACCATTCTTATCGACTAAATCTCTAAATGAAACCAATCCATTTTTAGCCTTTAATTTTTCTCTTAAATTAGATTTAGAAGAAACATAAATTACTGGTTCTTCCATCCAGTAATCTGGATGCATGTGCATGCTCATGATCGTTTGAACTGCATTGTATTCCTTGTATGTATTTGAACGATAAACTTTTCTCAAAAGCTGATCACACATTGAATGCATTGGAATAATTCTACCTCTATTGTCTTGCACTAATAGAGATGCCAATTCATCAGAATGCTCTTCAGTCATTACCTTGAATGTAGGTTTAATTTTTGGTCGTGAGACTTGTTTCTCATGCTGAGAATGGTCGTGCTGAGCATGGTCATGTCCGCTATGATCTTCATGCATCAATGAATCTGGAGTTTCTGCGAACGCACCAAAATTCAATAAGGCACCAAAAATCAAAACAGATGCAATTTTTTTCCTTTTTTCTCTTGATTTCTTGAGTAATTGGTTTAACTCTCTAAACCTACCACCAGGTGCGATTAAAGAGAAAATCATTCCGATCCCCATCATTAAGTATCCCAAATAAGAGATATTAGTACCCCACCAATCGTGATTTACGCTTAAACGAGTTCCACTTTCATCAGGTTCATAACTTGATTGAAAGAATCTATACCCTCCATAATCCATGACATTATTCATAAAAATTCGTTGATCTCTTGTATAATTATTAATTGTATCGATGATAGTAACTTCACTTGCAAAAGAGGAAGGAGACTCCGAACCAGGATAACGATCCAATTGAAAATCGCGACAAGCCACTGCAAAAGGCAATCCTATGCGCATCGAACCATATTCCAACTCATAAACCAATCCGTTAAACTCGAATACATTGTGCTCCGGGATAGCATCTTTACCACCTTCTAATGATACGATTTTGGACATTTTTCCATCCGTGACTTTTACAACCAAATAATCAGAACCTTCGTTTTTATTTTTACTAGGTAAATGCATTTTCTTAACATGCTTTTTCACTCCTTTAAATACAAACTGTTGGTCTTGGACTTGATAGAGCGTTGCAGATTCCAAAGGAACCAAAGTATCTACCGGTATAACATTGTATAATGAATCAGGAACTTCCTGTCCAGGCCTTTGTAACATCGCCATAGAAACAGACCTCATTGGGAACTGAGTCTTTAACATTGTTTTATTGCCTTTTAAAAACACCTCAATCCCAGGCATTGCATTTTTTTTCTCATAAGAGATGGCAATATCTCCAACCATTAAGAATTCATTTTTGAATACGTAATTTGATTTCATTCCATTCGATACAAATTCAAAAGCAGATCCTTGAATGCTATCATGTTCAACTAAGGAGTCTATTTGATTTTTCTCAAAACGAACATAATCAATTGAAATTGGAGTTTTATGTCCTGGAAAATCGACATCAATCGAAAAATCATTCGAAGCAATTTCACTCATGTATTTCAATTCACTGTATGTGTATTGTTTCTCTCCATCATTAATTTTCATCCATAAATGAGGTTCAGAGGAATAAATAAAATCAGCTTGTTCACCTTCATGGATAATCATCAAACCTTCGAAGCTAATATAACGTGTAATTCCAGCACCAATTAACATTACAATGAAAGACAAGTGAAACATCAACATCGCGATTTTTTCACGTTGAAACATGTTATATCGAAAAATATTTGCGATTAAATTTATTCCCAAATAAATTAACACACCTTCAAACCAAGTCGCATTATAAACTAATAAACGGGCTGTTTGTATGTCATACGCAGACTCTAAAAATGTTGCTGTTGCAATCGAAATTAAGAATACAAGCATTCCTATCGCCATCATGCGCATTGAGAAGAAAGATCGTGCAAATTTTTCCATAGTAAAAAATTGATTTCGCCCCAAAGATAATGAGATATTCCAAGCATTTTAAAAACGAACTAGACATATCTGTTAACTTTAGATAAAAAGTACGTTTCAAGATATTTATTGGAACAAATTTTGATAGAAAATTTATTAACAAATTACCTAAGAACAAAATCCATATCTACTATTTTGTATCTTTAGATAAAAATTAAATAAACAACACTTAATTGAGCTTTATGAAAGGCAAAAAAATTCTAAAAAAGATTTTAAAATGGACAGGGATAACTTTCCTATTATTAATAATCGCATTGATTCTTATACCTATCTTTTTTAAGGACCAGATTAAACAAATGGTTATTGATGAAGTGAACAAATCTCTTACTGCTGAGTTGAGTTTAGAAGATTTTGACTTGACCTTTATTAGCACATTTCCAAACATGACAATTCAGTTACAGAATGCAAAATTGACTGGATTAAATGATTTTAAAGGTGTTGCTTTAGCTGATATTAAAGAATTTACAGCACATGTTGGATTCTGGAGTGTTGTTTCAGGCGACCAAGTAGAAATAGATGAAATACATATTGATTCGCCAACATTTGATGTAAGAGTTCTTGAGAATGGAATGGCCAATTACGACATCGTTAAACCTGACTCTGTTAAAACAGAAGTTGAAATTGAAGAACCATCAAGCTTTAAACTTTCATTAAAAGAATATAGCATCACGAATGCAACAATAAAATACGATGACCGATCATTGAATATGTATGCAGAAATCGACAGCCTTTATCATTATGGTACTGGTGACTTAACCGCAGACATTATTGATTTCAAAACAACTACTAAAATGGATAAACTGTCCTACAAAATGGATGGAATAGACTATTTAACAGAAGTTGAAACAAATGCAGAAGTTAATTTATTGATGGAATTCACCGAAAAGTCATCCAAATTCACGTTAAAAGAGAACTCTCTTAAATTAAATGAAATCGCTGTTTCATTTGATGGCTACTATGAAATGTTTGAAGGATATGATGACATGGACATCAAATTAAATGCATCTAAAGCAACGTTTAAACAATTCCTTTCTTTAATTCCAACGTTCTACCATTCTGGCTACGAAGGAATGATTTCCAAAGGTGATTTGGCATTAAATGGTTTTGTTAAAGGTAAAATGGACGCCAAAAACATGCCAGGTTGGGACTTCGGTTTAAAAATTAGCGATGCTTCAATTAACTATCCTGATTTACCAGGTAAAATTTCCAACATTCAAGTAGATGCTGGATCTAAATTTGTTGGAGGAGAAAATCTAGACCTAATGACTGTTGATATTCCTAAGTTTCATGCAAATATGGGTAAAAACACAATTGACGCAAACTTATTCATGAAACGAATTATGACAGATCCTTATTTGCAATCTAAAATCCAAGCAAAAGTTGACATGGCGACATTGAAAGACTTTGTACCGATGGCTGAAGGTGAATCTTACAATGGTAAGTTGGATGTAGATGTGAACATAAAAGGTCAAATGAGTGATCTTGAAAAAGGTGATTTTGAGCGCTTTACAGCTGAAGGAACTGCGTTGATTTCTGACATGAAATATGCATCTGCAGATCTACCTAACAGTGTTGACATCAAAAAATTAAAACTTTCGTTTGCACCGCAAGATTTAACATTGAATGAATTGGATGCGAAAATGGGGAAATCTGATTTTAGAATGGATGGGAAAGTTGACAATTACTTTGGTTATATGTTAAGAGATGAAGTTCTTAAAGGAAATTTCAATTTTTCAAGTAATAATTTAGATTTAGACGAATTAATGGGCCCTGCTACTGCAGAAACAGCGACTACTGAAACTGAGGCCGCACCTTCTGGAACAGAAGAACCTCTATTGATTCCTGGTAACATTGATTTTAATCTGAATTCAAATCTCAAAAACGTTCGTTACAACGGAATC
>Ga0102814_10001663_pt1 | contig 15593 bp, 20 predicted proteins | sample ColrivemetaGS741_FD_79112 | JGI IMG/M metagenome (GOLD analysis project Ga0102814, IMG submission 79112) | Estuarine microbial communities from the Columbia River estuary - Flood tide ETM metaG S.741 | ecosystem: Environmental > Aquatic > Marine > Intertidal zone > Estuary | place: USA... | reverse complement strand
CAATCATTTGTTTATCATATACAAATGGAGTTGCTACTACAGAAGAGGATCTGGAAAACAATTCTGATCCTGATACTGTTATGTTTTATACTGTATGGAGTTATGTTCCAGGTGCTGGTAGAAATATGATTAATACAATTTTTAAGCACATACAGGAAACACGGCCAGAGATTAAACGATATGTAACACTTAGTCCTCCAACAGAAATGGCTCATAAATTTCATACCCGCAATGGTGCGGCTCTACTGCAAAGAAACGAATCAACAGTTAACTATGAATATACAACATCTACATGATGTCTGGAATATAAAAAGTAAATATATTTTTGAAGACGAGTTTACAGGCTATGAAGATCTGTATCCAGAATTTGACAAGCACACTAAGGAGAGTTATGAAGCGGATCCCGTCGGTACTATTGATCGTGTTATGGGCCTCTATCGTTCTAGGGCTATCGTACCTATTACATATTTCACAGAAAGAGGACTCCTTGACGCAATCAGAAAGTTTAAAAGTACCAGTTATAATGCAGTTCATGAGAATGTTCTAGGCTTAGGTAACAACAGAGGGCAGGTAATAAATAGATTTATGTTCCCCAATATGATGACTGCGGAACCCAAGGGCCGTGGCTCTAATAGTTTAAGGGACAGATTTCTAGATGATGCTAAACTACGCCGTGCTATTCGTATTTGCTTTGAGTTCCGTGATGGTGACAGGCTGGTATACCCGACAGCACTACGTCGATCGCTTGAATTGGTTACGGGGGAAAACATCCAAAACTTTAAACCCCAGAATGCTCGCTCGTTGGTGGAGCGCCTTTGTCCTGTCCTGTGGGGCGATGTTTATGATTATAGTGCTGGTTATGGTGGACGTCTTTTAGGCGTGACAGCAAGTAATATGAACTATAACTATACGGCAGTGGATCCCAATACAGAAACAGTACAGTATCTAGAGTTCCTAAATGAATGTATACAAGAAGCAACTGGTGCCAGTGGCGATATACATTGTGATGTAAGCGAAGAGTTTCAACCTGAGAATATAGATCTAGCGTTCAGTTCACCTCCCTACTTTAATTTAGAAAAATATAGTGACGAACCAACACAATGTATGGTCCGCTGTTCAACACTTGATGATTGGTTTGAACAGTATGCTCTACCCACAATGCAGAACATATATAAAGGATTAAATACAGATGGTGTATTTGCTACCAATATTGCTGATTACAAAACACCCAAAGAAGAATTTAAAGTTGTAGACAGATGGATTGCAACTGCAGAACGAGTCGGTTTCAAGCATAGCACTACTATTAAGATGATACTCAATACAAGACCAGGTGTAGGTAACGATAAAACTTCTGGCAGAGAAAAGTGGGAGGGCGTTTACGTCTTTACTAAATGAAACAAAAGGTAACTACATATTTCAATAACCGCCGTGAGACAATTACTGATTGGCTGTTAGAGGAAGGTAATAACTTTTGTGCAATGCCCTATGTACATATGGCAGTGGAATCAAATGGTGATATCAAACCCTGTTGTGTTGGGTCATCTCTGAAAAATACAGCGGGCGAAGTTCTAAACATCAACGGCAAAACAATAGATCAAGCTCTTAACGATCCCACAAGACAAAAGTTTGTTGATAGTTTCGACAGTAATCATAAACATCCTGCTTGTAAAGTCTGTTGGGGAGATAATAATAAATTTCTAAACAGAATAAAGTTTAGTCTACAGGATCAAGTTATAGACTACACAGAATCAATTATGAATGGTGCTGACAGAAATAGACAACTCATGTGGTTGGAAATAAAGCCCGGCAATCGTTGTAACTTAAAATGTAGAATATGTGGAGTTCATAATAGCAGTAGTTGGACTAAAGATGCATATCAATTGAATAGACACATGAGTCATTACAATATTGAAAACGGATTTGTTACTGACGATAAAAAAATTAAAAAACATCCTATTGTACCATATAAACAGAGTCCAGAAATAGCACTAACTAAACAATGTGAATGGATTGATCAAGAATCATTTTGGACTGACATTAATGGCTTTGAAGAAATTAAACTAATACACTTCATGGGCGGAGAACCTTTTATGGTTCCCGAACATTTCCAGATGCTGGAAGAAATGATTGCAAGAGGAATGGACACATCAAAAATATCTATACGTTATAACACAAATGGAACATATTATCCAAACCCTGAACAGATAGATATTCTCCAACAGTTTGGTCAAATACAAGTGCTATTGAGTATTGATGATATAGGCAAAAGATTTGAATACCAACGTAACCTAGCAGTATGGGATCAAGTTAGAGAAAACCTTGTTAAGTTTTTTGAAGCAAGAGAAACAATGAACTGGCAATGTAATTTAGATCCAACTGTTAGTATGTACAACGTATGGTATATAGAAGAAATAGAAGAAGAGTTTAACAAGATAGGTTTTGTCTGTCATGTTAATAGACATTTTGTTAACCAACACCGTAACGATTGTCGTTATATGCCTGAAGCAGTAAAGCAGAAGGTACTTGCAAAATATAAAGACAGTACAAGCCCATGGGTGCAAAGTGTAGTTGAATACTTGGAACTTAGTCCTCCAGTATTACCAGACGATACAGAATATGGAGTTGATCAGGAGTTCCACAATTTCTGGGCAGGAAATAATTACATAGATTATATAAGAAAAGAAAAATTTGCAGAAGTATTTCCAGAATGGTATTCATTATTGGGATTCCACTTAAATTCCTTAGAAAAGGAACAGGACTACACGAGCTATACTAGAGAGATAAAAAATTATGAACAAAAAGATACATAGAAGTCTATCCAAATGGATTGAACAGGCATATGAACAAGACGTAAGCCAGGATGCAGAGTTTAATGCCTTTGTTGAAAAACTAGACGATAGAATACTACACACATACTTTGGTTGGGATCAAACTAAAGGCGATGGTGGATATTGGACACAACAAACCAGCTACGAGCATCGTTGGACTGGTAAACGTTTAGTTGAAGAGATACAAGCAATAGATCCTGATTCAAAGTTAACTATACTTGATGTAGGATGTGGGCGTAATGAATTTAAGGAACGTCTGGGAGATAGAGTTACGGGTATTGATCCCTATAATGCTCTAGCAGATATTCCTGTAAGTATCGAAGACTATAATCCAGTAGAACAAAGTGATTGGGTGTTTGCATTAGGAAGTATTAACTTTGGTGATGAACAAACTATCTATAATCAAGTGGAACGTGTAGTTGGTTTTTGTAAACCTGGAGGTACAATAATTATTCGTGCTAATCCAGGCATTACACATGATCACGGCAAAGCAAAATGGATTGACTTCTTTAACTGGACTGAAGAACTTATCAACAAGTTTGCAACTGATAGTGGTTGTACAGTAGTGGAAACAGGTTGGGATCATCCTAGTACAGATACAGTACGTTGGGGTAATAGATATTATACACAATGGCGTAAGAATGATTAATATTCCTCAGGCTATCTTTAGTTATCCTGGCGGTGCATGTGGTGAATGGTTATCTCTACAGATTGGCAATCACGACAAGTATTATCAGTATCACGATGGAGAGCTAACAGGTGAAGCCAACGAATTTAACCGTTGGCGTATACGAGGCAGTTGGAGAAGCTGGGCTCTAGAAAATACAGACTTTAAAAAAGACGTATGGTTTGGAGATACCCTTCAGTATACTGGAACAGAAGCATGGTGGAAACAATTTAAGGAGACTGTTCCCGATACTGAAAAATATTACACAGTCCTTGAACAATTAATTAACAATGACAAGAGGCGTTTCCGAATACCAGTACACAGATGTCATGAAGGATGGTTTGATGTATTCTGGCAGAAAATATTTACTGAAGTTAAAATTGTAACTATTAGTGTAGACAAAAATGATCCTATTGGATGGAAACAGTTTCAGGGAAACGTTATTAAAAAGATATTCTGGCAGGATTTACAAGGTGAGGATTTAAAAGACGAACTAGTTGATAAATGTCGCAAACATAAGGTTAACTATGATGAAGTAATGACGTATCTAAATCGTTTACCAATGCCTATCAAGTATGCAGATATGATGGTGGGTATAATGACAGTAGAGAAGTTACACAATGTACAGGATGGGGTTGAATCTGCTTATAGACACATGGCTAGTCGCTGGAGTGATAATAACGTTATACCATATTCAAAACCCATACCCGGTGGACACACAATTAACTTTCGTTTGATGTTTGTGGAACGCAGTTACCCAGAGTACCAACGCCTATGTGATTACTTGGCATGTACACCCTGGACAAAAGATGTCTGGCAACAATCTCTATCAAGTTATGCTGATCCAGACAGCAGACAAGTAATAACACCAGACCAACTAAAGGAGAGACTATGGCAGACAGCCGCCGACATGATATAAAAGAATTCTTTACATTAACAAAAGAAAAACCCTGGGGTAGACTTCTTGCTGTTGATTGTAAACCCAGTGATCTAATGGAATACAGAGATAACAATATACCCGATACTCTACAGAGAGTAATAAGGACAGAAGATTGGCAATTTAACGATTCAAGAAGCTGGGCTAAAGAAAATAGTGGTCACGATATATTCTATATGTTTAAAGTACATGCACTCTGGAAGTCAATACGCTTCAATGGTGTTAAGTCACCTATTCATGTACATGCAAAGGCTGGTGAGGATTGGTTAGAGTTTCATCCCAGCAGAAATAAGATAGAAGTACTTACTGAATACTTTCCAGAGCTTCCAGTAACGGCTTTATATCATGAATATAACCTATTGGCAGAGAGTTACCCAGAACCCTGTTTAACATGGTACAAGGATCTACCTCACAAGGAGATAAGTACTACTACGGACTACTATAACCTATACAAGCTGGACGAATCTGATCCACAACTACTATTACAGTTTGGATGGGATTGGTGCAGAGATATTATAAAAGATCCTGAAGGCGTATGGGGGAAAGTAAAACCCAAAGCAAGGGATTGGAGAAATATTAAACCCCAAGAACATTTAAGCGACAGTAACTACGAGAATGCTTTGTTCCTAACAGTTACAGATAGGTATCATAGAGTCGCAATGGACAAAGTCAATATCCTACTAAAGGATATTATACAAACAAAACCAGGACAAGTAAAGTTCTGTGGAAAGTGGTATGAAGTTGAGTAATCAGATTGTTCCCTTTGAACAAAGGGCTGTTATAGTATACAAAGATCCCTGGCAGATAATGCCAGAGTCTAAGACATTTGATAACAGAGCAGAAATTAAACAAGAACTACCAGCAATTTGCGGTAGAGTTTTGGCAAGGGCTTGGATTGATGAACCTTTTAGAGAAAAGTTAGAGAACAACATCAATGAAACATTTAAGGACCTTGGTGTATTCTTACCAAGTGAATATGCACTAACATATGATGCAAAGAGTGGACAACGAGCAAAGATAACTATATTTGAACAAGCAGAAGGAAGCAAATTCAAATTGAGAGTATGTAGTTTAACCCTGACAATGATGGCACAACGCTAATGACAATGTGTAAAATGCCTTGGCATTCAATATGTTTAAGTGCTAATGGTGATATCAAACCCTGCTGTCAATTTACAAACAAGGGTAGGCCGCCAAATACAGAACATGATTCAATCATGGACAATTGGAATAGCCAACGTATGCAAGACTTACGGCAGGCATTTCTAAATGGAGAAAAACCAGCAGACTGTAATAGTTGTTGGGAAAGAGAAGATCAGATAGGCCACAGTCGCCGTACATGGTTTGATGAGAAGTTTGGCAAGTATATTACTAAGCCAACAACTGCTCTAGTAGTTGATGCTCCTCAAATAGTACAAGCAGACATTAACCTATCCAACGTATGTAACTTAAAATGCGTTATGTGTGGAAGTTGGGCAAGCAATAGCTGGTTTGAAGAAGAAGTCTTGTTGGCTAACAAGGACAAGAGGTACCAAAAAAATAAGAGACCACAGAGTATTCGTAATACCACTGTGGAGGACATACAAAACTTATTGCCTCATCTAAAGGACGTAAAGCGTATAGACTTCAAGGGAGGCGAACCCATGCTTGCCAAACACCATAATGAATTTCTACAATGGATGATTGATGAAGGTATGACAGATGTACATTTGTTATACACAACTAATGGAACAGTACAGAACCCACGTATCATTGAGCTTCTAAGCCAGTTTAAGACTGTTAGTTTAGTTTTCAGCATAGAAGGAACAGGCACACGTTACAGTTATATCCGTGGAGGCAAATATGATATACAACAGATTGAAAATAACATAGCAAAATATGCCACTATACCGGATATTAATATTGCGTTCAACGTAACAGTACAGAACTATAACCTACTAAACCTAAAAGAGCTATATGATCTGCTACATAGTTGGGCAAATAAATACGATAACATAAGTGCCGAAAAGGCATTTACTACTATCTGCAACCAACCGGATTATTTAAGTCCACTTAATGTTCCTAATGAACTACGTGATCTAGCTCTAAATGATTTGGATTCTATAGATGACTTTAGAGTATTGTGTAATAGTTTAAGAAAAAGAACGTTTGACGTCAACAAGTGGCATACGTTTATTGACTTTACAAAAGACTTGGACATGCTACGGAATGATAATATATTAGATCACTGTCCTGAGTTTGGAGAATACTTTGAATAACCTAGTAGCAATTGAAGATTTAACTGCCAAGAAAGATGATATGCTTCGCATTGAATGGAACTTGGGTAAACGTTGTAATTACAACTGTAGTTATTGTGGTAACGAACTACACGACAAGACAAGTGAACATATGCCTTGGGAAGTATTTACAGACACAGTGGATAAAATACTAGCAGGAACCAAAAAGAAAGTTAAGATTAGTTTTACAGGTGGTGAGCCTTTTGTAAACCCACAGTTTCTACAGATGCTACAATATGCAGAAGAAAAAGGTGTACATCAAATGAGTGTAACAACTAATGGTTCACCTCCAATGAAAATATATGAGAAGGCATTGCCATACCTAAGTTATGTGGTTATCAGTTACCATTTTGAATTTGCTTATCATGAAAAAATTATCAATAATATCACTGCTATATGGAAACTAATCAAGCATTACCAACAGGAAGAAGAACGTCTACGCCAGGGTAAATGGAAAGGTATGCATGTACATATCATGTTCCTACCGGGTATGTTAACGGAATGTATAGAGATTATTGCAGAGCTAAAAGCACATGATGTACCCTATACTATTCGTAAAATTCGTCCACGAGTTAACATGACTAGAACTGGTTGGCATCGTCCACATGAGGATGGTATGTTGGGTCAGCATCCTAAGTTTAGAGAGATAGCAGGATTTGAAGCAACGAATCCCTATTACAGTAAGGCGGAATTAGACTGGTTAAAAGAGAACGCATGATAGCAAACAGTGAAATAGGACTTGAAGTAGAACTAAGCACTCGTTGTACAATTGGTTGTGTGGCTTGTCCTAGGCATCGCGACTGGGAGAACAGACAGATCTGGAACGCTGGATTTATAGAATTGGATACTATTAAAGCAATACTTCGCAATACAGACTATGCAAAATATCACTTTGTGGGTGCATATGGTGATGCTATATACCATCCACACTTTATAGAGATTATAAAATATGCAATAGACTTGGGTAAAAAGTTTTTTGTGGAAACAAACGGTGCTCATCGTAACGAAGAATTCTGGGATAAGGTTGCGGCTTTACCCTTTGAAAAAGGTAGACATATCTGGCATTTTAGTATTGATGGACTTGAAGATACAAACCACATCTACAGGCAAAATAGTAAATGGTCAACTATTATGTATGCAGTAAAGGCTTTACATACTGCTAAACATAGGCCATACCTAAGTTGGAAATATATTGTATTTCCATATAATGCACATCAAGTAGACGAAGCAGAAAAATTTAGTAAAGAAATAGGGTTTAACGAATTTAGACCAGTTAAAAGTTTAAGAAACTATCATCCAGGATTATTTAAAGATGAATCAGAACACAGACAAATCGATTGGGATTTCAGCGAAGTGTCTTAAAGGCATGGCTAGATTCTTAGGAGCAAATGGTAAGTTATACCCTTGTTGTTTTGTATATACAAATCACAAAGACTGGAACGCTTGGTGTGAAAAGTACGGCGTTGACCCTGACGCAAATAATCTAACGGTACATACACACGAACAAGTAATGGAGAACGTTTTTGAAACACTAGTAAAAAGTAATTTTGATATGGAAACATGTGAACGAGAGTGTGGCATTGATGGTTATAATTCAGGTATGACAAATCAACCCAAGTTTATACCTGCAGAACGGCAGGATAAGTAATAGTATGTCCACAAATAATTTTAATAATATCCGTACATTCTCATCAGACGGAACTGCTAAAGATGACAACGTAAACAATGTAACTGCTCGTGAAGAAAATCGCTTCATGGGTTGGGAGTGTTGGGCTGGCGTACAACAGATTAGTATAGCAAATACTGGAGAAGTTTATCGTGCAATATGCAAGGTAGGTGGTAGTCTAGGAAATATATATGCTGGTAGTTTTGAGATGCCAACTGATACTGTAATATGTAACAAGCCAGATTGTATCTGTGCGGCTGATGTAGCCATCAGTAAAGCACACCCAGATCATGTGCATAAACTTAGAGTCGGGAAAGATCGTGAATAACTACGAAAAGGTAAGCAAGGAAGCAACGGATCATATCAGTAAGATCAGTGAAGAAACGGGTGTGGAAATCAATCCAGATACGTTTTGTATACTTCCATTTGTACATATAAGCACCGCTCCACAAGGAGAAGTTAAGTTATGTTGTAGAGGACAACCACCTAAAAATATTGTGGATGGATATGATACCTACAATGGTAATCCACATGTACAAAACAATAATTTTGATCTAGAAGAATACTGGAACTCAGACTACCTAAACAAAGTAAGATCAGACTTAGTTTCAGGTAAAAAGATATCACAATGCAAAAACTGTTGGAAGATGGAAGATCAACAGATACTAAGTCTAAGACAGAACAGACTAATAGATCACGGCATGAATCCAGAGTATGTTTCAAATATTACTGAATGGATTAAAACAGGCGTAACTCCATTTAAGATTCCTATTATGGAATTAAAACTTTCAAACATCTGTAACTTTAAATGTCGTATGTGTTGGCCAAAAGACAGTTCAAAATGGGCTCAGGACTGGGATAGAGTTGAGAAGTTTTATGATGACGAAACCAAAGCCTATGTAAAAAAAGTACATGAGATTGCAGGTGGCAAACGACTATACAATATGTTTGAAACAAACAATAACTTTATAGACAAGTTAGTTGATCTCATGGAACATGTGGAAGAGATTGAATTTGCAGGTGGTGAACCCATACTGGATCCAATACACTATCGTGTGTTAGCAAACGTAAAGAACCCAGAAAAGGTAGTACTAAAATATGCTACAAACCTAAGTACTCTGTTACTAAACGACAAGTATAATATTCTTGAACTGTGGAAAAAATTTAAGGCTATTAAGTTAACTATTAGTATTGATGGCTATGATGAACTAAACAAGTATATTAGAGTAGGTAGTGATTGGCAACTACTAAAAGAAAACATTGCCAAAGTTAAAGAAGCACTGGGTGATAATATTGTACAACTAAAAGGCACATCATGTATTTCAGCTTTTAACGCCTTAGAGCTTGACAAAACGGCAGAAGCTATTATAATAGAGTTAGGCATACAGTGGCACACAAGTAGACTACAATATCCAGAGTTCCAACATGCTAATATATTGCCTCCAAAGAAACTAAAAGAGAGTATAGAAAAACTTAAAGTGACTAAAGAACTAATAGCAAAGCAACCCGGCTATCATAAGTTTAACCTATTGCATATTGATGGTGCAATAAACTGGTTAGAGTATAGCATTAAGAACAGTAACCACAAGCCGGATACATATTCAAGATTCACTAGCTTCAATAGAGAACTGGATGGATGATCTAGTTTCCCTAGGTTATCCCAATGTCAACAAACTATACCTGTTTGATTTCTCGCCTGGACATGGCGGAGACTTCTTTATTTCACTAGCGAGTAAATGTGCAAGTGATCATGTAAACTCCTGGAGAACCTGGGAGGAAATGGAAGAAAGACTGGACGAGTTTAGAGAACGAAAAATGATGCCGGGAAATAATATAGGTGGCAAACTTATAAATTATAACACCATAGAAGAATATAGAGATCAAATAATTACAGACCTAAAACGTATAGGTGGTTCAGATGCTACAAAGATGAGCTTTTGTACACATCCTATAGGCGATAACAAAGACGTAACAATACGCTCAGTACTAGAACATTGTTTTCCAGGCATAGCAATACAGCAGGTTGCTCTGGATATTGAGTCAACAGCAAGTGAATACTTTACTATGTACAGTTACTATAATGATGACAGCGACTTTAGTAGACAGGCACTTAAAAGACAGAGAAACGAAGACAGTAGATGGATCTACTGGAATGACCCTGAGAATACGATAGTGTTAGATCAAATGACTCTAATGTTTGAAGACAGAGCCAAACTAAAACAACAAGCACAATCGATAGGAAACATTAATGATGAGTTCTATGAAAGAGTAATAGAGGTATATTCCGAAGTAAAAGTCAACCCTTTTTTAAAATGGTGGAATACAAGGAATAAACGTGGCATTGGAATATAGAGCGTTCGTACGATATAAAGGTATAGTAGATAAAAACCACGACAGATGGATGTCGTGGTGCAATGAGAATGTGGGATTAATAGAACATGATTGGTGGGTACAGGACGTGACTGACTATTGGGAAAATAATACAGCGTGTTGGTATTTTAGAGATCAAGAGACTGCTGATGCCTTTGAATTTTATGTGAGGTTAGCTAGATGAAATATTGTAATGCTGGAACACATCATATATATTTGAGAGCTGGTGCTGGTAAAGATCTGGGCCAACTATGTTGTAGTGTTCTAAAGCCAGCTAAAAACAGAGTAGACTTGGCGAACACAAGTGGCTTCCTAACAGCAATGCAATCACCAGACTGGCGTAATAAATTTAAACAACTGGAGACAGGACCACTTGATGCTGGCGTATGCAACAAGTGTATAACTGATGAAGAATGGAATGATCTAAGTCAAAGAAAGAAGATCAACACACTAACTGGAGATGGCAGATTCTTTTTAAAGATAGACTTCTCAAACAAATGTAATCTAAAGTGTGTTATGTGTAACAGCAAGCGATCAACTGCTTGGCTAAAAGATGAACAAAAACTAAACAGAGCAATACCAGGATTTGACTTTGAAGAAGAACCTTCACAAAATATGGACGATAATTTCTGGCTGGAAATGCCTTTGGACTTCTGGAAAAACTTGGGAGCAATTGAAGTAAGTGGTGGTGAACCTTTATATCATTCACAGTTTATAGACTTCCTGGAGTTTCTAATAGAATATGTTCCAAATATGTTATTGAGAATAATTACAAACGGAACTCTGCTGGACGCAAGGATACTAACCATACTAGCAAAATTTAAAAATGTAGAGATATTAGTTAGTGTTGATGGCTGGCAGGATAGCATATACCAATATGCACGTGGCGGTAAACAACATGAACTACCAAAAGTAAAAGAGAATATCCTAAAGTTCTTTGGAGTGGTTAGCAAAACAAGTATTGTGGATACCAATCACTGTATAACATATGATCAGAAGCCCATAGCTCAGAAATGGCTACAGGATCAAGGCATAAGTACTATTAGCTACCAACAGGACTATTGTACTAGCCCAGGTTATATGGATAGTAGGCGAGTATTGCCCAGTTACATTTATAATCTTGGTGAGAAGTCGTTAGAAAAACAACAACAATTTAAAACATATATACTAGCCCTAGATAAAATTAGAGGCACAGATATATTAACAGTACGTCCCGAATTTGAAACATGGTTTAGGGACTTGGATAAGGTAAATTAAATGACTGAAGATCTGAAATGGAGTGAATATGATTTTACAAAAACACCATATGATAAAGTGGTGCGTGTGGGTCAGCGTACAATGTTGTACCGCGATATGTTTACTGTTAGTTGGTTGCTTGGTCGTTTCTGCAACTACAATTGTTCATACTGTTGGCCTTATGCTAGAAGTAATAAGAAAGATCACAGACCAACCGAACTTAACCTAAAGACTATTGATGAGATTAAACGCCAAGCACGTGAACGTGGACTAAACAGTTTTCACTTTAGTTTAAGTGGAGGAGAGCCTACATTTCATCCCGGCTACTTGGACATGCTAAAGCATCTAAGTGATGATGTTGAAAACACAAACTATACAAGTGTACACATGACATCAAATTGTAGTCGTAACATGAAGTGGTTTGAAACATATGTTGACTATGCAAGTAAATTTCACAGAGCAAGTATTACAGCAAGTCTACACGTTGAGCATGTAAACACACCTGAGAAGATGCAACAGTTAGCAGACAAACTAATACTGTGTCAGGAACATGATGTACAGGTGACAATTAATATGGTTATGGTACCGGAACTGTTTGATAAGTACTATGACAATGCTCTGTTCTTTCACAATCAAAACATTAATGTAACACTAAAGCCACAATCAGATCCCACAGCATCAAAAGTAGTTGATGGTTATACAGATGAGATGAGGGCTAAGTTACATAATGGAATGCCACAACGTGGCTATACAGAAACGAAAAACAAGTATGTGACTCGTCCAGAGCCAAACTTTAAAATTGACAAGGACGATGCTTATAGAAAGCAGACGGCTAAGGTGCCCTGGCACATGCAAATAGAGTTCCGTGATGACAAGGGAGATCCTTGGTACATGGATCAAGCGGAGAGATTCAATGCGTTCGACTTTAATAACTTTGAAGGTTGGGAGTGTAGCAGTGGTTATCGGAGTATTATTATTCGTGAGCCTGACGGTAGTGTTAAACGATCCTATAGCTGCGGTGACCAACCACTTGGAAATATTGAGACAGGATTCCGTTTATTTGATGGGCCTGTAAAATGTACAACCAAAGCCTGTGTTTCAAGTGCAGATAGTAAGATACCCAAGCGAGCACCGGGTACACAAATGCCACTGTGGCCTGGCGATGAGACATATAAGGTAAAATAATGACACAATGCAATAGATTTTTTGCATGGCTTCCTCATAAAACAACCAGCGGAAAAGTCGTATGGTTAACGGACTATTATATCATAACAAAATCCACTAATGTAGATCCCAGACATAAGTGGCAAGTAACAACAATACATACTGAATGGGAATATTTTTTACTTAAACTAGGTGGTGATGTTGAAGTTCCACACAAATAAAAATTTTACAAGACATGACCTACACAATGGAACTCTATGGTTAGCAGGATGGTGTGATCACACACCCACAAAACTAAACCATATGTTTGCTGATCACGACATTCCACAAACCCGTGGACAATTTGCTATGGTATGGTCTGGTACAGATGGTTGGTGGTTTGCACAAACAGATCACTTGTGCAACTATCCCTTATGGTATAGTGATGATGGTGAACATGTATACAGTTTATGGAGTCAGGCACTTGAACATGACAAAGCAAGTGATGAAGTATTCTATGCAATGCGTGATTTATTGTATGGACAAATGACTGTGGGTATGCGAACTGGCAGACAGGAAACCAAAAGACTGCAACCAGATCATTGTCTAGACAGAGGAACACAAGTACGTTATAGAAATAGTATTGATCTAAACTCAGACGGTCCACTGATGAAGGACTGGGGTGATATCCTAATGAAAGCAGTTGAACGTAACTGTAGGTCAGGCGATACACTATTTCTAAGTGGTGGAAGAGATTCAACTACTATTGCCAATTGTGCAGTTGAGCTGGGTATTGATTTAAATTATATACATATAACTCGTGGCAAAGAGAATCCAGACACAACTTCCTGTAGAGAGTTTGCACTAAACAGAGGCATTGATGTAGATTATATAGATCCCTGGATAGACAAGCTGGACTGGAATGAATATGATTTCTGGCATGATTCAAGTTATGCACCCAAAAGACGAAGTCTACAGAAGTTGGGACTTACTAGTGGACTTAGTGGAGAGCTTGGAGCATCAGAGAGTGGCAGTAAAAAGATTAATACTATCCTACAGATGCCCAACATCACTATAGAGCAACTAACAAACATATGGATTACAACACTTGAAAGTCGTAATGAAGGTTGTGCTAGTAGTCGTATACATGAAGACTATACTCTAGCACATGTAGAGAATCGTTTCTGGAAGCAAGCATATGAAGAGCTTATAGAATTTTTTGAGGGTAGATATGCTGAACTACGTTCAACAACCGACAACAACCACCAATTGCTTAAGGCGGCAATTATGATGCATCAACAGGATCATGAATCATATCGCTTACACAGTTATAGTCAGGATGCAGATATGACATGGAGACATCCATTTACTGATCCACAATGGTTTGACATTATTATGAATGCTCCAGTGGAGCGTAAGAAATTACACTATCACAATAGAGAAGTGTATAGAATATCAGCACAACAATGGAAGTGGTTCGATACTACTGCATGGAAATATGGAGGCCCACGTGGGTTAACGCAATGAAACTTAAAGAGAAAATGAATAACATCGGCGGAGAAATTATTAAAGACAACGAAGTTTATGTTGTTAAAGATAACAAAACATTAAACAACCTAGTACTAAGCTCAACGGATTTATATCCTAAATGTAAAACTACAGGACATGCACATGTCGGACAGGAGGAAGTATATACTTTTGTACGAGGTAGTGGCAAAATGGAAATGATTGACACTAATGGCAAGCATCACGACACAAATGTAAAAGAGGGAGACATAGTTCTTATCCCTGATGGTTGGTTCCATAGAGTCCATGCAGGACCTACAGGTTGCTACTTTGTTTGTGTATTTGACGGAAAAAGGAATCATTAATGATAGTAGGTTTTACCTGTAGCACATTTGATCTATTACATGCAGGGCATGTGATTATGCTACGAGAAGCAAAAGAACAATGCGATTATCTAATATGTGGATTACAAGTTGATCCTAGTATAGATCGTGCAGAAAAGAACGCACCCATACAAACTGTAGTGGAACGTTATACCCAACTAAAAGCAGTTGGTTATGTGGATGAGATTATTCCCTATGGTACTGAAGGTGATCTAGAAGACATACTAAGCATGTATCCAATTAATGTTCGTATACTGGGCGAGGAATATCGTGACAAAACATTTACAGGCAGAGCAATCTGTAACAAACGAGGGATAGATCTACACTTTAATAAACGAGAACACAGATTTTCAACATCAGACTTGCGACACAGAGTTAAAGATGAATCTTGAAATAGACACAGACACTATTGATATCTTCATGCAACTAAATCGTATGACAGTACTAGTTGTGGTTCCAGATGCTGATCGAGCGAAATGGTATATGGATAACTGTTTTGAATATTATACTCGTGTACTTGTGGTTAGTATGGATGGTGTTTATCCACATCATCATGCACTAAAAGAAAGTGTGAAACGCTT
>Ga0102814_10001659_pt1 | contig 15613 bp, 18 predicted proteins | sample ColrivemetaGS741_FD_79112 | JGI IMG/M metagenome (GOLD analysis project Ga0102814, IMG submission 79112) | Estuarine microbial communities from the Columbia River estuary - Flood tide ETM metaG S.741 | ecosystem: Environmental > Aquatic > Marine > Intertidal zone > Estuary | place: USA... | reverse complement strand
ATTATTTACACCTTTATATGATGATATTAGGTGAAGAACAAAAAGCTGATGGAATTGCTTTTGCAAACCGATGCCGTCTTGGTGGGTTATACACTGAAATGGACTTTCTAAACAAAGGAATGAAAGCTCAGTTTAAACTAGCGTCTAATTTCCATTCAAGATTTGTGGCAATATATGGAGAAGATGAAAGACTAAATAACAAAATCAACATTAAAGATCAACAATCTGGAACTGAAACAACAATCGATTCTAGTGAACTTTATAACCATATTATTCAAGAATTAATGAAACCAACAGAATCATGCACTGATTGCAAAGAAGAATCATGTGATACTTGTGAAGATGAATAGGAGATTATTATGAAAAGAACACATAACAACGGAGAATTACGCCCCTCACATATTAACGAAACAGTTGTTTTAAAGGGATGGGTTGCCAAAAAAAGAGACTTAGGTGGATTGGTATTTATAGATCTTAGAGATCGATATGGGATTACTCAATTAACTTTTAATCCTGAATCACCACTTTATGCAAAAACGTTAGATATCAAAAGTGAATATGTATTAGAAATCACTGGAACAGTATTAGAAAGAAGTAGTAAAAACGATGTTTTACCTACAGGACATATTGAAGTTGAAGTTTCTGACTTAAACATTTTAAATACTGCAGCACAAACACCAATGCTTATTCAAGATGATACTGATGCATTAGAAGATACTAGATTAAAATATCGATATCTAGATTTAAGAAGACCTGTTATGCAAAACAACTTTATCGTTAGACATAAAGCTGCTACTGCAGTTAGAGAATTCTTAAATAAAGAAGATTTTATCGAGTTTGAAACACCAATCCTAACAAAATCTACACCAGAAGGTGCTAGAGACTATTTAGTACCATCACGTATAAATAAAGGTGAATTTTACGCCTTACCACAGTCTCCACAAATATTTAAACAGTTATTAATGGTGTCAGGATTTGAAAAGTATTATCAAATCGCTAAGTGTTTTAGAGATGAAGACTTAAGAAGCGATCGTCAACCTGAATTTACTCAAATTGATATCGAAACAAGTTTTATGGATCAAGAAGAAATCCTTGATGTATCAGAAAGAATGATCAAACATGTTATGAAAGAAGTAAAAGGAGTGGATTTAACTGAAAAATTCCCTCGTATTACTTTTAAAGAAGCAATGGATAAATATGGAAGTGATAAACCAGATACAAGGTTTGATATGCACCTTATAAATATTGGTGAGATCGCAAAAGAAACTACATTTGGCGTTTTTACATCAAACATTGAAAATGGTGGAATTGTAAAAGCTATAACTGTAAAAAACGGAGCTAATCTATATTCCAGAAAAGGAATCGATAAATTAACAGATTTTGTTAAAAAGTATCGTGCAAAAGGGCTTGCTTTCTTGAAATACACGAATAACGAACTATCAGGTGGAATTTCTAAATTTTTCACAGAAGAGCAACAAACAAATTTAGTAGAATTAACAAACTTAGAAAACAATGACTTGTTATTGATTGTCTCTGATAAAGAATCAGTTACTAATCAATCACTTGGTGCTCTAAGAAATCATATCGCGAAAGAACAAAAACTTTATGAAGAAGATGATTACGATTTTCTATGGGTAATTGATTGGCCAATGTTTGAATATAGAGAAGAACAAGGTCGTTTCTATTCATTACATCATCCTTTCACAACAGTTCAAGATGAACATAGAGAGTTATTGGCTACAGATCCAGCTAAAGCCCTTGCTTACTGCTATGACTTAGTAGTACAAGGTCAAGAACTAGGTGGAGGAAGCATCAGAATACATGAAGAAAAAATCCAAAACCAAGTATTTGATATTCTTGGAATATCTAAAGAAGAACAAGAACTTAAGTTTGGATTCTTAGTAAATGCTTTAAAATATGGGACACCACCACACGGTGGAATCGCCTTTGGTCTTGATAGACTTGTTATGTTATTAGTTCATACTGAAAACATAAGAGACGTTGTTGCCTTTCCTAAAACTAATAGCGCACAATGTATATTAACAGAAGCACCAAGTAAAGTAGCTGATGAGCAACTAGCTGATTTAGCTATTAAAACGATTAATTAATTTAAAATAATATCATTTTATGATATAATTAAAGGCTGAAGGATGTGATTATATGGATAACAAAAATAAATTTCTTAGTGATGCCGTCTTACATAAAACAATTAAAATATTAGCAATTATTCTTCTATTTTTAGCTGTTTTGTTTATGGCAACGCAATTTAGTGACTTATGGACTAAGATTACTGGTGCAATTTCTGCTGTACTTGTTCCTGTGTCGTTAGCTTGGTTAATTTCACTTGTAATGTATCCAATTATAAAGTTTCTTGAAAGACGTGGAGTGGGACCTAGAGGTCTTAGTGTAGGTATTGTCTATCTTGGAACACTGTTAATAATTGGAGCAATATTTGCTTTCTTAGGACCACTAGTTATAAATGAAATTAGACAATTCTTTGAGATTGAATATCCAAAATTGAGTCTTTATTTCCAAAATGACTTCAGAACTGAATTCATCTTAGGTACAGAAATATATGACTGGGTTGCCGGAACAATAAATGGATCAGGCGTTATTGAAGGAACAATAACAGGAATGCTTGATTATATTACTGGATCTGCCTCTTCAACAATACTTGGTATAATCACAGTTGCGTTTATTTTACCGATATTATTATTATTCTATCTACTAGATTATGAAGGTGTAAATGATTCACTTCGTTCAATCATACCTCAAAAATATGAAAAATCATCAAGTGAACTTGGAACAAGATTAAATGCAACAGTAGGAGCATATATCAGGGGACAACTAGGATTAATGGTTGCTATTGGTATCGTTGCTACAATTGCTTATAAACTAATCGGACTTCAATATTTCTTCGTATTTGGTATTATCGTAGGTTTAACAAATATTATTCCATACTTTGGAGCTATTATCGCTATGATTCCAGTAGTTACGTTCTCGCTTATTACTGAAGGCGGACCTAACTTCTTACTAGTTGCTGCAGTAAATGTTGTTATTCAATTTATTGAAGGTAACATCTTCCAGCCGTTAATCATGGGTAAAGCATTAAAAATACATCCGATGTTAATTATCGTATCAATTTTATTCTTTGGTAGTTTATTTGGGACTCTTGGAGTAATCTTTGCATCTCCAATCGCCGCTACAATCCGCGTTCTTTTACAATTTAACAAAGAAAAAAGAGAAGCGCGAGAAGAAAAGCAATCACATGCACCCCCAATAACTCATGAAGCGTAAAAAAGTATTTAATCTATTCCAAATAAACTTAATATTACTAGTCTCTTTTGCAGTATTATCAATCCCAATTATTATTGTATTTGCTTATATCGTTGATTTACATTTGTATCTTGACGAAGTAAACATCATTTTAATTGCGGCTTTAATTACAACTATTGCATCAATATCTGGGACAGTATACCTAATATTAACAAGAGAAAAAACTGAAAGAACAGTTAAAGCTTCATACACAAAAGAGTACTCAACATTATTAGTTATTAGCTCATTTGGTGTACTTGGTATAGGGATTTTATTTATTTATTTAAATGGACCATTATCTTCTGTACCATATATTGTAATACCATTATTTATTTTCACTTATACAATTTTATTTTTTGCAGGTGAAAAATACTTTAATGTTAACTTACTAAGAAAATAATGGCTACTTCGGTAGTCATTTTTACAAGGTGATATCTATGATTTTTGAAAGAACAATACAATTAATAGGTGAAGAGAAATTTAAAAGAATACAGGATTCTACAGTCCTTATTTTTGGATTAGGTGGAGTAGGAGGTCACTCCTGCGAAGCTTTGGTTAGAAGTGGCGTAGGTAAGGTAATAATTGTTGATGATGATCTCATTGAAAAAAGCAATATAAACAGACAAATAATCGCTTTACATAGTACACTTGGTCGACCAAAAACAGAAGTGATGAAAGAAAGATTATTAGATATTAATCCTGAATGCGAAGTGATTACTTACCAAACATTTTACGATTACAATACAAAGGATGAAATATTTAATCATAGAATCGATTTTATCTGTGATGCAATTGATACAGTTACTTATAAAATCGATATAATCAAAGAAGCACTTAATCGAGATATCCCTTTTATCTCCTCTATGGGAGCTGCGTCTAAAATGAAACCAGAGTTGTTTCAAATTGATGATATTAATAATACATCTCACTGCCCTGTAGCAAAACGGATACGAAAAAAACTAAGAAGTCAAAAAGTAACTGGGAAAATCCCTGTTATATATTCAAAAGAAGAACCCCAAAAATTAGATTCTTGGAAGTACAGCCCTTCATCAAACGCTTTTGTTCCAGGAGTAGCAGGCTTAATATGTGCAAGCTACATTATAAACAAACTAATTGAATAAAGAACTAAGGCTATCTAGCTATCAAGAATCTTGGGTAACAGAATTTGATACAATTAAAAACTTCTTAGATAATATACTTTTAAATCTTCACGAGGATATAATTCATATTGGATCAACAAGCATTCCATCTTTAAAAGCCAAACCAATTATTGATATTGATATTGTTTTCACAGATAACCTTGATAAAATCATTAAAGTCCTTGAAAACAATAATTATGAATATGAAGGTACAAAAGGATTAAAAGATCGTCATGCATTTAAATACAAGTTGAATAATTTGTATGAGCATCATTTATACGCTGTTTTAAAAGGTTCACATCAATACCACAATCATCTAGATGTGAAAAGAAACCTATTAAATAGTTCTAAAAATAGAACAAAATACAGTACGTTAAAAGAAAAGTTAATTAAAGATAATAAAAAAGATAGAGCACTTTATACAAACAATAAAACAGAATTAATAAGTCAAATCCTTATGGAGGAAAGAACTATGAAAACAATTATATTCGCAGGTGGATGTTTTTGGGGAGTAGAAGCTTATTTTAAACAATTAGAAGGCGTTAATGAAACAGAAGTAGGATATATTAATGGTGACGGAACAACGACCTATAAAAAAGTATGTGAAGGAAGCGGGCACGCTGAAGCTGTGCTTATTAACTATGATGAGAATGTAATTTCTCTTAAAAAGTTATTAGATCACTTCTTTAATATTATTGATCCAACATCAATAAACAAACAAGGACCTGATATTGGAATTCAATATCGTAGTGGTATTTATAATTTCCTTCCAGAGCAACTCCCATTTATTAAAAACTACATTAGTTTTAGACAAAAAGAATATAAAAAACCAATCGCTATTGAATTAGAAACTAATCTTATATTCTACGGCGCAGAAGACTATCATCAAGATTACTTAGATAAAAACGCGAACGGCTATTGCCATGTTCGCCTAGACTCATATAAAAACGTAGAGTAGGTGCATTATGAAAGTATTGGTAATTGGTGCCCAAAACATCGATATCTTTGCTCAATCTAGCATTGAGTATGTATTAAAAGACTCTAACCCTTCAAAAATACATCTTTCTTTTGGTGGTGTTGGTAGAAATATGGCTGAAAATTTAAAAAGACTAGGAAATGATGTTCATTTTTTAACTGTTTTTGCTGATGATTTCTTCGCAAAAGCAGCTAAACAAAGCTTAATTGATATGAATATCAATATTTTAGAAAGTATTGATGTAAAAGACCAAACAAATAGTATTTATATGGGTATAATGGATAAGGATAATGATTTATTTCTTGGATTAAATGATATGGATATAATCAATGAACTCAATATTGATGTTATCAATAGCAAAATAGAATACATCAATACATTTGATTATTTGGTAATTGATAATAACTTAGAAGAGACTGTTATCTCCCATATTGTAAATAAGTTTGAAGATAAAATTATTGTGATGGATGCTGTAAGTGCTAAAAAAGTTAACAAACTTAAGAATATCCTTTCCAAAATAAACTATTTAAAGCTAAACCACATCGAATTATGCGAATTAGCTGGTGAAAAGAATATTATGTTAAGTATTAATAAACTAAATAATAAAGGTGCAAAAACATTATTAATCACAAATCAAAGTGAAGAAATAATCGTTTCTACGAAAAATGGTCTATTTAAATATAAACCATTAAAAATTGACGAAATAATCAATGCAACAGGAGCTGGAGATGCGTTTATAAGTGGTTTTACACACGGACTTATAAATGGTTACTCGCTTGATCAAAGAATTGATTACGCGATTAGTATGGCTCATCTAACGCTACAATCTAATAACTCAACTAATGAACATATAACTCTAAAAGAGGTGGAGATAATAAATGAAAAATTACATAGAATATAGTGAAGAAGTAAAATATGCAATTGATAACAAATTACCAATAGTAGCTTTAGAATCTACAATCATATCTCATGGGATGCCATATCCAGAAAACGTATATACGGCACGAAACTGTGAAGAAATTGTTAGAGAAAACGGAGCGGTTCCTGCGACTATTGCAATATTAAACGGTAAACTTAAAATTGGTCTTAGTGATGAAGAACTAAATATGCTAGGTAAAAAGGGTGTAGAAATCCAAAAAACATCTAGGAGAGATATTGCATACAATGTTGCTAATAAAATTGATGGTGCTACAACTGTTAGTGCTACGATGTATATCGCATCGCTTGTAGGTATTGATGTATTTGCAACTGGTGGAATTGGTGGAGTACATAGAGGGGCTGAAACTTCTTTTGATATTTCAGCAGATTTAGAAGAGCTTGCTGTTACTAATGTATTAGTAGTTTGCGCAGGTATCAAATTAATTTTAGACTTAGGACTTACAATGGAGTATCTAGAGACAAAAGGAGTACCTGTAATAGGGTATGAAACAAATAAATTACCAGCATTCTATAGCCGTGAATCTAATTTTGATGTTAATTTTAGAATTGATACACCAAAAGAAATAGCAAATGTCTTTAATACTAAACTAGAACTTGGATTAGATGGTGGAATGTTAGTTACTAATCCGATTCCTCTCAAATATTCAATGGATCGTAAGCTAATTGATATAGCAATTAGTAATGCATTGACAGAAATGGATGAACTTGGTATTAAAGGAAAAGAAGCAACGCCATATTTACTGGGTAAAATCGTTGAATTAACTGATGGAAACTCTTTAAAAGCAAACATTGAGTTAGTTTATAATAATTGTCTACTAGCAAGTAAGATAAGTGTTAATTTAAATCTCTTAAGGAGGAAATAACATGAAGCGTAACGACTATATAAGTTGGGATGATTACTTTATGGGAGTAGCAATCCTTTCAGCACAAAGATCAAAAGATCCAGGAACACAAGTTGGTGCTTGTATTGTAAATAAGAAAAAAAGAATTATTGGGATTGGGTATAATGGTTTCCCAATTGGGGTAGATGATGATAAATTCCCTTGGACAAACGATGGAGAATGGTTAGATAACAAATATCCATATGTTGTTCATGCTGAACCAAACGCTATTTTAAACGCAACAGAGCCACTTGACTCTGCTACTTTATATGTATCATTGTTTCCTTGCAATGAATGTGCTAAACTAATCATTCAAAGTGGAATCAAAGAAGTAGTTTTCTTAGAAGATAAATATCATGAAAGAAATGAATTTATTGCTTCAAGAAGAATGTTTGATAGTGCAAAAGTAACATATAGACAAATGTTACCAATGGACATCAAAATAGTTAAATGAAAAAGACCTTAGCAAATAATATAATCATCATCGCAATCTTTTTCATGATTTATTCACCACTTATGTTTTTAAGCCTTTATAAAATGGAATATACAGTCACTTCACCAGGATACAACGATGAAGTTGAAGGCTTTATCAAGCTGGAAACTGAATATGAGCAAGTAGGTTCTTTTCATACAACAAGTGTTTTTGTAATTGATGAAATAACTCTTTTGCAAAAGCTTATTGGTGATTTAGATTACCGTATCGAAGTGGAACCATTTCCAGACTATTATAACCAAATAGATATCGATGATATCGAAGTGCTTGGATATCTACAAAAAGACGAATCTATTCAAAACAGTTTAATAGTAGCTGCTAGGAATAGCAATATTCTAATAGAGTATGAAACTTTTCCAACAGTATACTTAACTTTTAATTATTTAGAAGAAGATACATTAGAACTTGGTGACAAGATAATAACAGTCAACGGTAATACTGAATTTAGAGCAGGAGTTGACGAAGCAGAATGCGGATCTTTAGTTGAATTTGTTATCGAAAGAGAAGACGAAACATTAACATTCATGCTTGAGAAAAAAGTTAAATATGATTGTGGTATTGGAATTTATGTTAAAAATTTCACAGAAATCATTAGCACAGACCTTGTTTATGAAATAATAGAAACAAATACAGGTGGTTCTAGTGGTGGATTAATGCAATCTTTATATATTTATAACAGACTTACCCAAAACGATATCACAAGCGGATTAAAAGTTGCTGGTACAGGAACAATTAATATCGATGGTGATGTTGGCGCTATTGGAGGTATTGAACAAAAAATTCTAACATCTCATTATAATGGGATGGATATTTTCTTTGTTCCACACTTGTCAGATAGTGAAAATGATAATTATATCAAAGCATTAACGATATACAATAAATTAGATACAGATATGATATTAGTACCTGTTTCTTCATTTGAAGAAGCACTTAATTATCTTTTAGCGTTAGAGGAGGATAACTAATGAATAAACCTATATTCCTCAAAACATTAAAACAACAAATAAATTGTATAAATACAGAGTATTCAAATAATCAAATTGTATTATCAGTATTAACTGGGTTTATCTTCTTTGTATTCCCGGCATCACTGTTTATTACACTTGCAGTTAATTTAATAATTATCTATTTCTTTTACTTTGAGATAATTTATGCCTTTTTATTCCTAATTTTATTTGGGTTAGCATATTTCTCATCATCAAAGTTTATTGAAACGCTGAAAAATTATAAGATCTCTGATCAAATTGATTATTCATATATTAAATCAAAAGCAATATCAATCAATGCAATACTACTAGCATTAATAGCGTTAATAGGACTATTAATACTGTTTAGTTTATAGAAAAAGGTGAGTATTATGCAAAAAAAATATTACATCGTTCTAGCTGGTGTCTTAGGATTAATTGGGCTAGATCAAATTACAAAAAAAATCTTTGAGAGTATTCTAGCTGATGGTAAAATCGTTGTTATAAAGGGATTTTTCCAGTTTAATCTGTCATATAATGACGGTGCAGCTTGGGGAATACTATCTGGAAACATGTTAGTATTCTATATGATTACCTTAGTAGCATTTGGGTTATTTTATATATTATTAAAAGATGTAAATTTTCAAACGAAAAAACTCTATTCAATCGCAGTAATCTTGCTAATCGCTGGTGCAATTGGTAACTTTATTGATAGAATGGTTTATAAAGAAGTTATCGATTTTATCGATTTCATCATCTTCGGATATGACTTCCCAATATTTAATATCGCAGATATCTGCCTTGTTATCGGGATGATTATGTTTGGTATAGATGTATTATTGGAGGATGTTCTACATGGAAAATTTAAAAATAGAAGAAGCGTATAATTTACAAAGGATTGACAAAGTATTGTCAGAACTAACAGAACATTCAAGAAGCACTATCCAAGCAATGATTATTGATGGTGCTATTTTAGTAAACGATACAATAGTGAAAAGAAATTACAAAGTTAAAACTAACGATGATATCTATATAACAGCGATTGAAGAAAAAGAAATTGAATTAGAACCAGAAAATATCGATATTAATATCGTTTACGAAGATGAGTATCTTTTAGTAGTTGATAAAGATCATCATTTAGTAGTGCACCCTGGTGCAGGTAATCCAACTGGTACACTAGTTAATGCTCTTTTATATCACGTTAAAGATTTTAAAGCGATCAAAGGTGAATTAAGACCTGGGATTGTTCATCGAATTGATAAAGAAACAAGTGGATTGCTTGTTGTTGCTAAAACACCACTTGTATTAGAAAATTTATCAGATCAATTAAAAGCAAAAACAGTAACTAGAAAATATGTTGCTCTTGTTGAAGGAGTAATACCTCATAATTTAGGGAAAGTAAATGCTCCAGTTGGCCGAGATACTAAAAATAGACAAAAGATGAATGTTGTTGAACGTGGGAAAAGTGCAGTAACTAATTTTAAAGTAATTGCAAGATACGAAGAACATACTCTTGTTGAATGTGTTTTAGAAACAGGTAGAACACATCAAATTAGAGTTCACATGAACTATATTGGTTATCCGATAGTAGGAGACCCAAAATACGGAAAACGTAAAACTGATACAACAAATGGCCAGTTTTTACACGCTGAAGTATTAGGATTTGTTCATCCTATTACAAAAGAGTATATTGAGTTTAAATCAGAATTACCAAAATATTACAAAGAGTTCTTAGAGACACTAGAAAAGAGATAAATTATGGCAGATATCTATATGCATTCAAGGCTTTCAGAAGCCGTAATCAACAAACTTAAATACGATTTCGATGAAAAATTAGTCTATTTAGGAGCTCAAGGTCCTGATCCTCTTTATTATGTAATTGCAGGCAAGGATGCTAAAGAATATCGTTATTATGCGGATAGAATGCATGATACCAACACAAGAATGTTACTTTCAAACTTAGTTAAATACGTTAAAAGCAATTTAACAAAAGAAACATATTCATTCTTAACTGGTTTCATTTGTCACTATGCACTAGATGTTAAAATTCACCCATATGTGTATTATAATGTGGGAATTTATAATAAAGAAAAACCAGAAACACACCAGTATCGCGGGTTACATCTTAAGTTTGAACGAGCAATGGATGCAACTTTAATTGAAGATACTCAAAATATGAAACCAAATAAATTCAAATTAACAAAAAAGTATTTTCCATTAAAAGAAGCACCTGAAGATGTTTCTAAAATGATGGGCCATGCTCTTAAACAAACATTTGGTAAAGATGATGGCGATATAATGTACGATAAAGGTGCAAAAAAAATGTACTTTAACGTTAAAAATTTTGTTACTGACAGAACTGGAATTAAAAAATTATTATATAAAATAATCGATTCTTTCAATAAACAAACTGACCTATTTTATCAAGACCTATCATTCTTCGGACATAAGGATACATACGACTACTTAAACAAACAGAAAAACGAATGGCACCATCCAATTACGAATGAAGAATATAACTATTCAGTAATAGATCTCTATGACCAAGCAGAGCAATTTGCATTGTCAATCATGGCAAAAGTATCAGCACATATCTTAGAAGATAAGAGTATTGACCTAGATACAGTATTCACAAACCTTTCATTCAATTCAGGAATAGCTTGTGACCACCATGATAAAATGAAATACTTTAATAATTATCAAAAAAAGACAATTAAATAATCGTCTTTTTTTTTTATATTTTTTTTAAAACCTCAAAACATAATGAGCACCTATCGAAAATGGACTTCCCCTGTTTTTACCCCACTTGCACCCTTTGATTATTAGCGATATAATATAATCAAAACTAATAATAAGGAGGCGTAAAAATGGAAGAATATAAACTACATAGAAATATAATTTGTATTGATTTAAAAAGCTTTTACGCCTCAGTAGAATGCGCTTTAAGAGGGTTAAATCCATTTACTACACCACTTGTTGTGGCGGACAAATCTAGAAGCAATGGGAGTGTTGTTTTAGCAGTGACACCCTTCTTGAAAAAACGCGGTGTAAAGGGAAGATGCAGGGTTTTTGAATTACCGGATGATCCCCGTATTATCTTTGCAAAACCACGAATGAAAAAGTATTTAGAATACTCAACAAGAATCATTGAAATCTATTTGAAGTATGTTTCCTTTGAAGACATGCATATTTACTCAGTAGATGAGGTCTTCCTAGATTTGACCACTTATCTTGAATTTTATAAAATGAACGAAGAACAAATCGCAGCTATGATTCTCAAAGACATTTTAGAAACAACAAAAATTCCTGCGACATGTGGGATTGGACCAAATATGCTTATGAGTAAATTAGCTCTCGATATTGAAAGTAAAAAATCACCAACTTTTATTGCTAAGTGGGAGTATGATGATGTGCCATCTAAACTTTGGCCAGTTACTCCGTTATCAAAAATGTGGGGGATTGGAAACCGCATGGAGATAAACCTTAATCGACTTGGAATTTTCACTGTTGGGGATCTTGCACATTATCCAATTGAAAAACTACAACGATTCTATGGAATCATGGGTGAAGAATTATATTATCATTCTCATGGGATTGATATGTCAATTGTTAGTGAAAAATTAGTTTATAAACCTGTTTCGAAAAGTGTTGGCCATGGGCAAACTCTTTTCCGTGACTATTTCGCTGATGATGTAACACAAATAATTTTGGAAATGACAGATAATGTTACTAGAAGATTAAGAAATAGTAATCGTAAAGCATATACAATAAACCTTGGTATCAATTATTCAAAAGAAGTGAGAGGTGGGTTTAACCGCCAGGTAACATTAACTTTTCCAACAAATAATGAAGCAGAAATATATAATACATGTATGATGCTCTTTGAAGAGTATTATGATGGTTCACCTATTAGAAAAGTAACCATCAGAGCAACGAGTTTAGTAAAAGAATATTACGTTCAATTAAATCTTTTTAAAGATATGAATAAAGTGGTAAAAGATCACAAACTCCATTCGTCACTCGATAACATCAAATTTAGATATGGTAAAAACTCAGTATTACGTGGTTCGAGCTTAACCGATAAATCAACTACTATAGCTCGTAATACAATGGTAGGTGGACATAATGGCTGAGCACGTTTATAGAGACCGTAAAATGATGAAATGGATGCCATTTAACGCTTTGATGGAGCAAAGTGACTATTTAAGTGACTTATTACATGGTAGAACAAGAATTGATAAGCCAGTATTAAGTCCAGATCAAGAAGAAGAGTTGAATTATAATTTAGAATTAGCGTGGGTTTTTAAAAGTGAAATAATCGCTTCCTATTTCGAAAAAGGTGAAATCAAAGAAGTAGAAGGTATTCTTACAGATACAGACTCTTTTAACAAAACGATAACAATCAATGATCAAGAGCTTAGTGCTCTTGCCATAACAAAAATCCAATTTCTATAAATACACAAAATATTCACAAACTATTACCTTATTTGTTATATAATTTAAATAAGGTGGTGGTTAGATGGAAGATTTAGTTATAGGATTGGCAGAAATACTTTTGGAAATAGCAGGACATGTGATATTTGACGGTATTGCAAATAAAAAAGCATCAAAACCAAAAAATGAAAAACCAAAATACGAGGAAACTAAAAAATATGCAACAGATGAACAAAGACTATCAGTCGAATATACGCTTCCAAAAGAGTTAATCAAACAGCTACCAACACATTTTACTAGTAAAGCACTATACTTAATGATTCTATTATATCTATACTACGAAAATGATGGAAAATTCTCAAAAGATGAAAAGAATAAAATTAAAGAATATCTTAAAAAAGAAGAATTTAAAGTCGGACCAGAAAATTATAAAATATTGAAAAAAATAGCTAATAAAAGACCTTCAAAGAGGATTATAAGGAAATTCATTGATCACCAAAACATTCATGTAATTACAGTTGAAAGTATGTTAATTGCAATTAGAAGTATTGTCTCAATAAACCCTGATTCATTGAAAGAGTTAGATGCTTTAGAACTTGAATTGATATAAAAAAAGGTTATCCATTTGGATAACCTTTAATATTATTTAGGTGGTATTGGTACAAATACTCTTAAAGCAGCATCTTTATCTAGTAAATAAAGCCCAGCGTCTTTAACAAGTTTAATCTTATCAATCATTTTACCGAAGTTATCTTCCTCTTCAACTTGTTCTTCAACATACCATTGGAAGAAACTAATAGCTGCATAATCTTTTACTTCATGAGCGATACTCATTAAGTTATTGATTCTAGCACTTACTTCGTGTTCATGATGTAACGATGTTTCAAATACATCTAATAATGATTTGAAGTTATTTTCTGGATTCTCGAACCCTTTAACATTGATTCTAGCTCCTCTTTCACCAAGATAAGCCATAAATTTCTTAGCATGAGCAAGTTCTTCCTCATACTGAACCATCATCCAATTTTCAAAACCTTCTAATCCTAATGTGCTAATATAACCAGCCATTGCTAAATAGATGTGTGCCGATTCAATCTCAAAGTTTAATTGATCGTTTACCGCATTAATTAATTTTTCATTCATAAAATCATCTCCTTTTACCATATATAATTATATATTATTAACTAAAATATTACAATCGAAACTCTCAATTATATTAACTCTTTTGCCTTACTAATAGTCCTAAAGTTTATTTTTGCAATATTTCTTAAAAACCCTTCGCCTTTTTCCTTGATAATTTGACTTACAAGGATATCTACTTTCTTCCCAGCACCTTTTAATAAATCATACCCAGAGGATTCACTAAGTAAGTCAAAATGCTTTAAAAAGGCATATCGAGCTATAATACTACCAATAGCTACAGAAGCATATTTATCTTCAGCTTTAGTTGTAAATATGATATCTCTGTAAACAGGATGTTCATCTTTTAAGTAGCTAAAGTACAATTTTTCTTCTGCAAATTGATCTAATATAACTTTAGGTTTGTGATCTAGCTTGTTAACAAGAGAAGCAATCGCTTTATTATGAAGATATGCTTTCATCTTATTCATATTAAATCCCTTTTCAAATAAATCATTAAATTTATCATTGTGAAGTGTTAAAAGACTAAATGTTACTTTGTCTTTAATTTGTTCTCCAATTTGTAGTATCTTTTGATCAGTTAATTTTTTAGAATCTTTAATTCCCAATCCTTTTACAAAACTAACTGCTTCTTTATTAAGATACGCTGCGCAAACAGTTATAGGACCAAAGAAATCTCCAGTACCAACTTCATCACTACCTATTGACACTTCATAATAATCATTTGATGCTTTAGTTACGGTCTTAACGTCGTTACCAGTGGGTAGTTCTTTACCTAACATATGACACCACATTGTGTATTCTTCTTTGGCGTCACTTCCTTGAAATTGAACCTTGTTGGTAGAATATACAGTGACTGTAACAAAATCTGTTTTCGCAAGAAAAAAAACCGATTCATTTTTAGAATCCGCATGATAATCTTGATAGAAGTGTACTATCCTTTTTACCTCTTCATTTGTCAGTTTAAGTACTAGTTTCAAAAAAACCACCTCTTATGTTTTATTTTACCATAATATTTGATAAAATAGTATTGCTAGGAGTGATAATATGCATTTTAGTAATCAAATACTCGAATTCGACAAAGTTAAAGCTTTAATCGTAGATAAAGCCCATACTGTACTAGGAAAAAAACTTTCAATGGAAATAACTCCTACTAATAATAGACTGGAGATTGAAAGAAAACTAAAAGAGACTAGTCATGCGCTTGATATCCTTAATGGATTTCAAGAACCACCATTTGGTGGAATAAGAAATTTAAAAGAAACTTTAAAAAAAGCACATATCTATTCAGTTCTTAGACCAACTGAGTTTTTAGATGTGGTTGCATTAAT
>Ga0102814_10001653_pt1 | contig 15644 bp, 16 predicted proteins | sample ColrivemetaGS741_FD_79112 | JGI IMG/M metagenome (GOLD analysis project Ga0102814, IMG submission 79112) | Estuarine microbial communities from the Columbia River estuary - Flood tide ETM metaG S.741 | ecosystem: Environmental > Aquatic > Marine > Intertidal zone > Estuary | place: USA... | reverse complement strand
CAGGCGTCAGCCCGGGCATGCAATCTAGTAGACGTTAAAGCGCCGGCTCAACCCATGCAGAATGGTGTAAATCCACGGCCAGAGCAACGCGCTGACCAACGCCGGCAAGAGGAACAACAAGGTAGGCGGGCGATTGCCCGACAAGGTGTAGAGCCATAACTGCAACAACTGGGCGAGGCCAAACACCACCAACAACACCACGCTCTGCTGCCACAATGGAAACATCCGCAGGCGGCGGTGCAGAGTCATCACCAGAAAGGTGATCAGGGTCAGGATCAGCGCATTCTGACCCAGCAGAGAACCATATAGAACATCTTCTGCCAACCCGAGCATCCAGGCCCGTGCCAGACCAAAGCGGTGCGGCAGCACCATGGTCCAGAAGCTCAGAATCAGCGCCAGCCAGAGTGGCCGGCCGACCTCCATGAAACCCATCGGGATTACACTGAGCAGCATACCGACACCAATGGTCAGCCAGATCACCCAGCCATTACGCGAATGCATACCGACCATCATTGCTCCCCTTGCGCAGGATTGGCAGCCGGCGCAGTACCAATCGCCTCTGGAGCCTGAGCAGCCTCTTGCTGATCCGCCTGTTCCTGGGCGGCCGCAGCCTCTGCGGCGCGCTGCTCGGGGGTGCGCGGATCACTGAACACCAGCAGCACATAACGACTGCGATTCAGACTGGCGGTTGGCTTGGCGCGCACCACGGCAAAGGGCTGCCCGGAGTCGTGTGTCACTTCGGTAACCACCGCTACCGGATAACCGGCAGGGAAGCGCTGGCCGAGCCCCGAACTGACCAGCAGATCACCCACCTTGATATCGGCGGTGTCGGCAACATGCCGTAAATCGAGGCTTTCCGGATTACCGACTCCACCGGCAATGACGCGCAAGCCGTTGCGATTGACCTGCACAGGAATACTGTGGGTGGAGTCAGTCAATAAAAGTACCCGGGAGGTATATGGCATGATCTCGACCACCTGACCGATCAGACCACGTGCATCCAGTACCGGCTGACCGACAAACACACCATCATTCTCGCCCTTGTCGATCAGAATTCGGTGGGTAAAGGGATTCGGGTCAACGCCGATCAGTTCGCCTACCAGTACCTTTTCATCGAGCAACTCCGCCGAGTTGAGCAGCTCACGCAGGCGGACATTCTGTTCGGTAAGGGTTGCCAGCTTCTGCAAACGCCTCTGCAACAGCAGGGCTTCAGCCTTGAGCTTTTCGTTTTCGGCCAGTAACTCACTGCGGTTACTGATGGTCTGGGTCATGTCGATCCAGACCCGCTGTGGCATATCGGCCATCCAGTAGAACGGTGTGAGCACCAGACCCAGCTGACTGCGAAACGGCTTGAGAGTATCGAAACGTGCATCCACCACCATCAGCACAACGGACAGCACGCTGAGCACCAATAGGCGCATAGCGAGCGAAGGTCCCTTGTTGAATAGTGGATTTATGGCGACACCCTCTTTGCAGTACGGCACAAACGCAAAGCCGGAAGTTCAGGCTTCCGGCTTTGATGTTAGCGCTTCAGACTTATTCGGAAGAAAGCAGGTCCATCGTGTGCTTATCCATCATTTCCAGCGCCTTGCCACCACCACGAGCCACACAGGTCAGGGGATCTTCGGCAACGATCACCGGCAGACCGGTTTCATGGGCCAGCAGTTTGTCCAGATCACGCAACAGGGCACCACCACCGGTGAGCACCAGGCCACGTTCGGCAATGTCTGATGCGAGCTCAGGCGGTGATTGCTCAAGGGCGCTTTTGACCGCCTGCACGATGGACGCCAGCGACTCCTGCAACGCCTCAAGTACTTCCTTGGAGTTGAGGGTGAAGCTGCGCGGCACACCTTCCGCAAGGTTACGACCACGCACGTCTATTTCGCGGACTTCACCACCAGGGAACGCGGTACCGATTTCCTGCTTGATACGCTCGGCGGTCGACTCGCCAATCAGGCTGCCATAGTTGCGGCGCACATAAGTCACGATGGCTTCGTCAAAACGATCGCCACCAACCCGCACAGATTCGGCATACACCACACCATTGAGCGAGATCAGTGCGATTTCAGTTGTACCACCACCGATATCCACCACCATCGAACCACGCGCCTCGTCTACCGGCAGCCCGGCACCGATAGCGGCTGCCATCGGCTCATCAATCAGATAGACCTCGCGGGCCCCAGCACCCAGAGCAGATTCCTTGATCGCCCGACGCTCGACCTGGGTCGACTTGCACGGCACGCAGATCAAAACCCGCGGCGAAGGCTGCAGAAAACTGTTCTCGTGTACCTTATTAATAAAGTACTGCAGCATTTTTTCGCAAACGCTGAAGTCAGCGATCACGCCATCCTTCATCGGGCGAATGGCTTGAATATTGCCCGGCGTCCGGCCCAGCATACGTTTGGCGTCGGTACCAACGGCGACAACGCTCTTCTGGTTGTTGGCACTGGTACGAATAGCCACTACCGACGGCTCGTTAAGCACGATGCCGCGGTCACGAACATAAATCAGTGTATTGGCCGTACCCAGATCGATCGATAGATCGCTGGAGAACATACCGCGCAGCTTCTTGAACATGGGAAAACCCTAAGACTTGGCGTTAGAACAAACGCCGGGTATAAAAGTGCGGCGAACTCTACCAATCATGAGCCTTTTGGGCAAGGTACTCAATGTGTTAGATTGCCCGGCTTTCGCACTGAAATGCCCGAAAGTCAGGGCCTGAACAGCCTTCCCTGAGCGACTCCTCACGCATTCGCCCAACCTTGCCGGTTTTCAGTTACCAAATCTTACTTTGGAGACCTCCATGGCGCTAGAACGCACCGAGGTGGAAAAGATTGCCCATTTGGCCCGTCTGGGTTTGAACGAGGCAGAAATTCCGCAAACCACAGTCACCCTGAACAATATTCTCGGTCTGATCGACGCCATGCAGGCAGTCGATACCAGTGGTATCGAGCCCCTGGCCCACCCACTGGAAGCCACCCAGCGTCTGCGCGCCGACCAGGTGACGGAAACCAATCAGCGCGACGCCTATCAGGCCATCGCTCCTGCCGTGGAAAACGGCTTGTATCTGGTGCCCAAGGTGATCGAGTGATGGATATGCAACAAATGACACTCGCTGAAATCGGCCACGCCCTTGCTAGCAAGCAGTTTTCCGCAGTTGAACTGACGCAAAACCTGCTGAAGCGGATCAAAACACTCGACCCGCAGTTGAACAGCTTTATCAGCCTTACCGATGACCTGGCCCTTGAGCAGGCCAGGGCTGCCGATGTCCGCCGCGCCTCCGGCGAAACTGGCGCCCTGCTTGGCGCACCGATCGGCCATAAGGATCTGTTCTGCACCAAGGGCATACTGACCAGCTGCGGCTCGAAGATTCTTGACGGCTTCAAGGCACCGTATGACGCCACCGTGGTGGAAAAACTCGCTGCTGCCGGCACCGTGACCCTGGGCAAGCTCAACATGGACGAGTTCGCCATGGGCTCGGCCAACGAATCCAGCCATTACGGCCCGGTAAAGAACCCCTGGGATCTGACCCGCGTGCCCGGAGGCTCCTCCGGCGGCTCCGCTGCGGCCGTGGCCGCACGCCTGCTACCAGCTGCTACCGGCACCGATACCGGCGGCTCGATCCGTCAGCCGGCGGCCCTGACCAACCTTACCGGCATCAAGCCAACCTATGGCCGCGTGTCACGCTGGGGCATGGTCGCTTACGCCTCTAGCCTGGATCAGGCTGGCCCGCTGGCACGCACCGCCGAAGACTGCGCGCTGCTGCTGCAAGCCATGGCCGGTTTCGACAGCAAGGATTCCACCTGCATTGATCAGCCACTGGATGACTATCTGGCTGCGCTGGATAAACCGCTGAACGGTCTGCGCATCGGCCTGCCCAGGGAATACTTCGGCGCCGGCCTCGACGCGCGCATCGGCGAAAAAGTTCTGGCAGCGGTCGAAGAGCTGAAAAAGCTTGGCGCTACGGTCAGGGACATCAGCCTGCCGAACATGCAGCACGCCATCCCGGCCTACTACGTGATCGCCCCGGCCGAGGCCAGCTCCAACCTGTCGCGTTTTGATGGCGTGCGCTTCGGCTATCGCTGCGAGAATCCGGTCAATCTGGAAGACCTTTACAAGCGCTCGCGCGGCGAAGGCTTCGGCGCCGAAGTGAAGCGCCGCATCATGGTCGGCACCTATGCGCTGTCGGCCGGCTACTACGACGCCTACTACATCAAGGCCCAGCAGATCCGCCGGCTGATCAAGAACGACTTTGTCAGCGCCTTCAAAGACGTCGACCTGATCCTCGGCCCGACCACGCCGAACCCGGCCTGGAAGCTTGGCGAGAAGAACAACGATCCGGTGGCGCAGTACCTGGAAGATATCTACACCATCACCGCCAACCTCGCCGGCATCCCCGGCCTGTCGATGCCGGCCGGTTTTGTCGAGGGTCTGCCGGTGGGCGTGCAATTGCTTGCACCCTACTTTCAGGAAAGCCGTCTGCTCAACGTCGCCCACCAGTACCAGCAAGTCACTGACTGGCATCAACACGCGCCAGCTGGCTTCTGAGGAATACATCTATGCAATGGGAAACCGTAATCGGGCTGGAAATCCACGCCCAGCTCAGCACCCGCTCGAAGATTTTCTCCGCCAGCGCCACCACCTTTGGCGCCGAGCCCAACACCCAGGCCAGCCTGATTGACCTCGGCATGCCCGGCACCCTGCCGGTGTTGAACGCCGAAGCGGTGCGCATGGCCTGCAAGTTCGGACTGGCGATTGATGCCGAGATTGCCGAACGCAATGTGTTCGCTCGCAAAAACTACTTCTATCCGGATTTGCCCAAGGGCTACCAGACCAGCCAGATGGAGCTGCCCATCGTCGGCAAGGGTTTCCTCGACATCAGCCTGGAAGACGGCACGCAAAAACGCATCGGTATTACCCGAGCGCACCTCGAAGAAGACGCTGGCAAGAGCCTGCACGAAGATTTCCACGGCATGAGCGGTATCGATCTGAACCGTGCCGGCACGCCGCTGCTGGAGATCGTCTCCGAGCCGGATATCCGCAGCGCCAAGGAAGCCGTAGCTTATGTGAAGGCCATGCACGCGCTGGTGCGTTATCTGGATATCTGCGACGGCAACATGGCCGAAGGCTCGCTGCGCTGCGACTGCAACGTCTCGGTACGCCCGGTCGGCCAGGCCGAGTTCGGCACCCGTGCCGAGATCAAGAACGTCAACTCGTTTCGCTTTATCGAAAAAGCCATCAACCACGAAGTGCAGCGGCAGATCGAGCTGATCGAGGATGGTGGCAAGGTGGTGCAGGAAACCCGCCTGTACGACCCGAACAAGGATCAGACGCGTTCCATGCGCAGCAAGGAAGAAGCCAACGATTACCGTTACTTTCCCTGCCCCGACCTGCTACCGGTGGTGATTGAACAAAGCTTCCTCGACGAAGTGCGCGCCACCTTGCCAGAGCTGCCGGTAGAGAAACGTGCACGTTTCGAGGCCGAGTTCGGGCTGTCCGCCTACGATGCCGACGTACTGGCCGCCAGCCGGGAACTGGCTGACTACTTCGAAGTGGTGAATACCGTGTGCGGCGACGCCAAGCTGGCCGCCAACTGGGTGATGGGCGAGTTGTCCAGCCTGCTCAACGCCAGCAACCTGTCGATCGAGCAGTCGCCGGTAACCGCCGCCCAACTGGGCGGCATGATTGTGCGGATCAAGGACAACACCATCAGCGGCAAGCTCGCCAAGATGGTCTTTGAGGCACTGGCCGCCGGCGAAGGCGCAACGGCTGACGAAGTGATCGAAAAGAAAGGCCTCAAGCAGGTCACCGATAGCGGCGCCATCGAGTCGATGCTGGACGAGATGCTGGCAGCCAACGCCGAGCAGGTCGAACAGTACCGCGCCAGCGACGAAGCCAAGCGCGGCAAGATGTTCGGCTTTTTTGTAGGCCAGGCCATGAAAGCCTCCAAGGGCAAGGCCAACCCCGCTCAGGTCAACGAACTGCTGAGAAAAAAACTCGAAGGCTGAATCGCCGGGGACTCCTGCCCGGCACGCAGGAACCCTCAAATCCAGAATTATCGGAGGCTGTCTATGACACTGACGATTGCCATCCAACTGATCGGCGGGCTGTCTCTGCTGGTCGGCGGCGCTGAAGTACTGGTGCGCGGCGCTGCCAGACTGGCTGCCCAATTCGGCATTCCGCCACTGATCATCGGCTTGACCGTAGTAGCTTTCGGCACCAGCGCACCGGAAACCGCCGTTAGTGTTCAGGCCGCCTATGCCGGCAGTGGCGACCTGGCGATTGGCAACGTGCTGGGCAGCAACATCGCCAACGTACTACTGATTCTCGGCATCACCTCAATGGTTGCGCCACTGGTGGTGTCGCGCCAACTTATTCGCCTTGATGTGCCGCTGATGATTGGCGCCAGCCTATTGGTTTACGGCTTGGCACTGGACGGTAATCTCAGCCGCTTGAATGGCGCACTGCTGTTTGCCTGCATCCTCGCCTACACCGCCTTCCAGTTCATTAAAGGCCGTCAGGAAACAGCCACCGGAGGCCGCGACGAGTTCGCCGAAGAGTACGGCCTGCAGGAAGTACCCAAACCGTTCGCCTGGGTAGTCAATCTGGGCTTACTGCTGATCGGTTTGGCGCTGTTGGTTGGCGGCGCCAATTTGCTGGTAACCGGCGCTGTACAGTTGGCAAGAATCTTTGGCCTGTCGGAACTGGTGATTGGTCTAACCGTGATCGCCATCGGTACCTCGCTGCCAGAACTGGCCACCTCGCTGATTGCCGTAATCAAGGGCGAGCGCGATATCGCAGTGGGCAACATCGTCGGCAGCAACCTGTTCAACCTGCTCTGCGTGCTGGGGCTGACTGCACTGGTTTCACCAAACGCAGTACCCGTCGCCAGCAATGCACTGGTCTTCGACTTCCCGGTGATGATCGCCGTGGCCTTCGCCTGCCTGCCGATTTTCTTCAACGGTTACCGTATCAGCCGCTGGGAAGGCGCTCTGTTTGTCAGCTACTACATGCTCTATACCCTATACCTGATCATGAGCCAGACCGGCATGTCTGGTGTCGACCTGCTGCGTGACGCCATGATCTGGTTCGCCCTTCCGCTGACGACAGTAACACTGCTGGTGATTAGCGTCCGTTCATGGCGTCTGCAACGCTGAAATAAGGCGTTACAAGCTCCGGTGACTTTCTGGTACGTAATGCATAAGCTACGCCGACTTTTTATGGAGCTCTGTAATGACCCTGAGCGTTTTTCTCTATCTGATCGCCGGTCTGGTGCTACTGGTTGCCGGCGCTGAAGTACTGGTGCGCGGCGCCAGCAAGCTTGCTGCCCAATTCGGCATACCGCCCCTGATCATCGGCTTGACCGTAGTCGCTTTTGGCACCAGCGCTCCGGAGACTGCCGTCAGTGTTCAAGCCGCACTCAACGGTAGCGGCGACCTTGCCATCGGCAACGTCGTCGGCAGCAACATCGCCAACGTGCTGTTTATTCTCGGCCTGACCGCCCTGATCGCCCCGCTGATTGTCTCGCGCCAGCTGATTCGTCTGGATGTACCGATCATGATCGGTGCCAGCCTGCTGACCTTTGGTCTGGCCTGGGATGGCAGCCTGAGCAAGCTCGATGGTGCCATTCTGTTTGCCTGCATCATCGCCTATACCCTGTTTCTTATTATCAGCAGCCGCAAGGATAAAGGCGCTGAAGACGATGAATTCACCAAGGAGTTCGGCCTTGATGAGCCGGCCAAGCCGAATGCCTGGATGATCAATCTGGGGCTGATCATTGCCGGCCTGGTGCTGCTGGTTAGCGGCTCCAACTTTCTGGTCGAAGGCGCCGTGCAACTGGCCCGAGCCCTGGGACTGTCGGAACTGGTGATCGGCCTGACAGTAGTGGCCATTGGCACATCACTGCCTGAGCTGGCCACATCTGTCATGGCTGCCATCAAGGGCGAGCGCGACATTGCCGTGGGCAACATAGTCGGCAGCAATATCTTCAACCTGCTCTGTGTACTGGGCCTGGCTTCGATGGTTTCGCCACAAGCGATCAATGTTGCCGCCAACGCGCTGGCGTTCGACTTCCCGGTGATGATCGCCGTGGCCGTGGCCTGCCTGCCGATCTTCTTTGCCGGTTACCGCATCAACCGCTGGGAAGGCCTGCTGTTCCTGGCCTACTACGTGGCTTATACGCTTTACCTGGTGTTGTCCTCCGCCGGCCGGCCTTTCGCCGAGGTATTTGGCGACGCCATGCTGGGTTATGCCTTGCCGCTGACCGCCGTGACCCTGGTGATAATTGCCGGCCGCGCCTGGCATAAACAAAAAGTCTGAGGAGTTGCTAGTGAGCAAGAACTTCAAGCAGGGCCTGCAGGTTCGCCGCGAAGTAATGGGCGATGCTTTTGTCGATCGCGCCCTGAACAACGCCACCGACTTCACCCAGCCGCTGCAGGACTTTGTAAACGAGCATGCCTGGGGCGGTGTGTGGAACCGCGACGGTTTACCCCTTAAAACCCGCAGCCTGATCACCCTGGCCGCACTGACCGCACTGAAGTGTCCGCAAGAGATCAAGGGACACGTGCGCGGCGCCCTGAACAACGGCTGCACGATCGAGGAAATCCGCGAAACACTGCTGCACTGCGCAGTGTATGCCGGGGTACCGGCATCCATAGATGCGTTTCGCGCGGCCCAGGAAGTCATCGAAGAGCATCAGCAGAAGGCTTGAAGTTCAGAGCTTCAGGGCTCTCGAGCTACGCTGGAAAACACCTTTGGTGCTGTTCCACCCTGCTCTTGTGGATTTCAGCGCCTTACCGGGCGTTTCTGCAATTTGCGCTGCAAGGTGCGCCGGTGCATTCCCAACGCCCTGGCGGTTGCAGAAATATTGCCTTCGTTATCCGCCAGCACGCGCTGGATATGCTCCCACTGCAAGCGGTCTACCGACATCGGGTTTTCCGGCACCAGCGTAGCCAGGTCAGCATGCTGACAAAGCAGGGCCGTCAGCACATCATCAGCATCGGCCGGCTTGCACAGGTAATTACAGGCGCCGCGCTTGATCGCCTCAACCGCCGTGGCGATGCTCGAGTAACCGGTCAGAATTACCACGCGCATCTCGCTGTCCAGCTCCAGCAGCATGGGCAACAGCACCAGACCGGAGTCGCCATCCATCTTCAGATCCAGCACGGCATAATCCGGCAGGTCTTCGCGGGCCATAGCCAAGCCCTCTTCCGCCGAATTGGCCACGCTGACGCGCAGTCCACGACTGAGCATGGCGCGCGCCATCACCCGGGTAAAGGTCGGATCATCATCGACCAGTAACAGGTGCGGCTGCTCTTCATCGTCTTGCTGTAGCTCTTCGCTCATTTGATCTCCCAGCGCCTGCTCAAGGCAGGACCATTACTCGTGGCAACTTCATTTCGGCGAGAGTGCCACCTTCTTCAAGGTTGTACAGCTTCACTGTCCCGCCGGCGCGTCTGACACTGGCCTTGGAGAGAAAAAGACCCAGACCGAACCCTCGCCCCTTACCTTTGGTGGTTAAAAACGGCATCCCCACCTGCTCGGCAATCGCCAGCGGGACACCTGCTCCGTGATCGCGGATAGCCACTACCAGCCATTGCTGATCCCAGTCCAACTGGATATCCAGCTGATCCGGGCAGGCATCTGCCGCATTGTTCAGCAAATTCAGCAACGCCTGGGTCAGATCTGCTGGCGGCATCAGTCTGGGCGGTTCACCGAGACCTGTCTGGCGGAAGCGATAACTGGCTTCTGGACGCATCAAATGCCAACGATCAAGGCTGCTTTCCAGCCACGCGCTGGCCGTCTGTTCTTCCACCGACTGCCGACGATCTGCCTCGGCAGCCCGGACCAACTGCTGCAGGGTGTCCTTACAGAGTTTGACCTGCCCCTGCAGCAAAGCCAGATCATCCTGCAATACCGGGTCAGCGCGATGCTCGCGGCGCAACTCGTTGAGTAACACGCTGATAGTCGACAGCGGCGTGCCCAGCTCATGTGCCGCGCCTGCTGCCTGGGTGGCAACCGCCAGCAACTGCTGATCGCGCATGCTCTCTGCATGGCGCAGGGCGCGCAACTGGTCCTGCAGGCGTAATGCCGCAGCCATTTTCACCACGAAGAAGGTAATGAAGGCGGCCGACAGGGCAAAGTTCAGCCACATGCCAAACAGGTGCAGGCTGATCAGGGTCGCCTCCTGATGAATGCCACTCATGTGCAGCGGGTGATACCAGATCAGCAGTGCGCTGTAGCCACTAAGCGCCAGCCCGCTGAGCAGCATGGAATAGACCCACGGCAGAGTGGCTGCGGCGATGGTCAGCGGCACCAGGTAGTAGGAAACAAACGGATTGGTCGAACCGCCGGAAAAATACAACAACACACTGTGCAACAGCAGGTCGCAGCCAAGCTGCACGGCATACTCAAGTTCGGTCACCGGCCAGGGCGCACGCAGGCGCAGGGCGGTGAGCAGGCAAATGCCCAGCGAAACGCCAAGCGTCAATGCCAGCGGCAGCCAGGGCAGCGGTAACAGGTCGGACAGATAGGCAAAGCCCAGCGCAGCAGATTGCGCGGCCAGCACCAACAAACGGATAAAGGTCAAGCGCCAGAGGTTCTGTCGACTGGCTGATAGCAACTGCACAGGGGTGATCATGCTGACTCCGGCTAATATCCGGCGCGAGTATACCCAAGCGATTGCATGCATTGCAGGAACCCTTGATGCCCAAGCCGGTCAGACACCGTTATCCGCCGCCAGTCAGGCATGGCATTTCTGCCCTGATCAACTTCACTGGTACTTGCGTATTATTGCTGTCAACCAAGGAGTTCCCATGACCCAGACATCCACAATCGGTGCCGCTCTGGCGCTTGCCGCCAGCCTGTTGATCAGCCACCCGGCGCTGGCCGCAGAGCCGCGGTACAACCAGGTTGCCCTGCGCGCAGAGGTCAGCCAGAGCATTACCCATGACGAAATGCAGGTCAGCCTGTACAGCGAGGCACAGGACACAGACCCAGCCCGCCTGGCGAGCCTGATCAGCAAGAATATGAACGCTGCCGTGAGCAAGGCCCGCGCGGTCAAGGATGTGCAGGTCAGCCTCGGTAGCCGTAACAGTTACCCGGTTTATGACAACAAGAACCGCAAGATTACCGGCTGGCGCGAACGTGCCGACCTGCGCCTGGAAGGCAGCAATTTTGCCGCGCTGTCGCAGCTCACCGCCGATCTTCTGGGCGACCTGCAGATGGCTGGCATGAGCTTCAGTATTGCCAAAACCACCCGCCAGCAATCCGAAGATAGCCTGTACAAGGACGCCATCCAGGCCTTCAATACGCGCGCCAACCTGATCAGCCAGTCCTTGGGCGGCACGGGCTTTCGTCTGGTCAGTCTGAGCCTCAACAGTGGCGGCTTCCGCCCGCCGATGCCGATGCGCATGGAGGCGATGAAAGGAATGGCCATGATGTCTGATTCCGCTGTGCCACAGGAGATCGAGGCCGGCAGTAGCGACGTAACAGTCAACGCTGATGGTGTGATCGAAGTACTGATGCCTTAACCGGAAGTGCCCGGCAGCTACTGAACCGGCAGGAAGTTCATGAACAGCAGGCTCTGGGCATAACCCACACCGATACGCCGCGTGCTTTCGTCCAGTACATCAGTAAGCAGATCAAGACGCGCGATAATCTTGCCGAACTCCACCGCGTAACTCAGGTTGTTGCCCTGTTCGGAGATTTCATTGGACAGCAGCCAGGGCTGACCCCGGGCATCTTTTCGGTTGGCCAACATCCAGGAAGCCTTTTCCATGTTGCGCGCAGCATTGTGGATATATTCCGGGTCCAGGCTATCGGTCATATAGAAACGGGTTCGGCCACCGTGGGCGGTGATCAGCATGCTGCACAGAGAGTAGATGAAAGCCCCGACCCGATCGCCATGAAAACTCTCTCCGAGGGCGAAAGCCAGCGCCGCCACATCCTTTCTGCCGCCAAGCCCACGCAACGGCTGTTGTTGCTCGATGGCCCAGTGGATGTGCTGCTCGGCAGCCAGCCTGCTTGTCACTCCAGTCTTGCGCCACTCACGCGGATTGCGCCGATACAGCTTGTCCATCAGCAAATACAGCGCATTCAGATTGCTGCGCATGGAGATGGTCGCAACACGATCTGCAGAGGTCTGGAACAACTCATCGGCGGCCGGCTCGTTTTGATTGCTGACAATCGAACTGTGCGACTGACTGCTGCTACAACCACCAAGGCCAAGACCGAGCAATACGGACAGCAAGCAGAGTACCCGCCGCGCCGGCAGGCAAAGATACAACCAAGCTTGATCAGTTCCGGCAAAGGTCATGCGCTGGCAGCCTTGCTTTGCTATCTACACCAGGGACATTAACAAATAACACGACCAGAGTAGCCCTCTGGAAGAAACAGCAGCTCCCATCAACGGCCAAAAAAACGGTAGAAGCGCAACAATTCGACCTGCGCGCCGGCCAGCGTGACAGGTGCAAACCGCACAGCATGGCGCGCCGGGCACTGCGCCAGCCGGCCGAGATCAAGCGGATGCACCCAGCCCAGCAGCGGATAACCGCCCATGCTCTGCCGGTCTGCCATCAGCACTATGGGCTGTCCATCTGCAGGCACTTGTACGGCCCCATTGCTGACACCTTGCGACCACTGCCGCGACTCCGGCAGCACAGGCAAGACCAGTGGCGTGCCCTGAAGACGCGCCCCCATCCGGTCGGAATGCGAACTTACCTGCCAGTCACGGGCAAAAAATTCGTTGCGCTCATGCTCGGAAAAAATCTGCGCATCGCCCCCCTGGATCAGTCGCAGAACGGGGGCCTGTCGATAATCCGGCTGAAAGACCGCCGGCACGCTCTGCACCCCGTTCAATTGCTGCGCGGCACAAGGCAGCAGATCGCCGGCCTGCAACGCGCGGCCATCACCATGCAAACCACCGAGACCGTCACGCTGCTGCGTCGCCACACTGGCCAACTGCGGCGTGGCGATAAATCCACCGATTACCGCCAGATAGGCATACTGACCACTGCTGGCATAGCCCAATTGCAGTAGCTGGCCGGCGCGCACGGCAAAGCGTGACCAGTTCTGCTGCGCCACGCCGTCCAGACTCACAGCCATCTGCGCACCACAGAGCGCCACCCAGGTTGCACAATGGCAGCGCAGACTCAGCCCACCCAAAGCCACTTCCAGCAATGGTGTGCCCCAGCGATTGCCGAGCAAGCGGTTGGCCCAGGCTGCGGCGTGCATGTCCGCCGGACCGCTGGGTGATACGCCCAGATGCTGGGCGTGCTGGCGACCGGCATCCTGCAACAGGCTCAACGGCCCCGGCTGCAGGACTTCAAAACCGCGCATGGCTGCCGACTTCTGCCAGATAGGTGGCGTGATCGACCGGCACAAAGCGCACCCGGTCGCCAATGCCGAGCAGACAGGGTGATGCTGCCTGCAGATCAAACAATCGCCACGGACACAGCCCGAGCAGGTGCCAGCCACCAGGCGATGCCTGCGGGTAGACCGCCGTCTGCCGCTCGACAATCGCCAGACTCCCGGCCGGCACATGCAGCCGCGGAGTACTGCGCCGCGGCAATACCAGCCGTGCATCCAGCTCGCGCATATAGGCAAAGCCCGGCGCAAAACCGATTGCGCCCACCCGATATTCTGCGGAACTGTGCAACTCGATCACTGCATCGACACTCAAACCGCACGCCCGGGCTACGTACGGCAAATCCTCTCCGGCATACCACGCCGGCACCTCCAGCAAACAGCTCGTCCGGGCAGCCACTGCTTCGTCCAACCAGACTTCCAGCAATGGCTCAATACGCTGGACCAGCCCGGCATAACTGCATTGCAACAGGTCGTAATGCACCAGCAAGGTGGTCCAGGACGGCACCAGGTCGATCACTACCGGCCCCAGCACTTGCCGGATACGTCCTGCCAGCTGATTGATCCGTTGTGGCAGTTCGGCATCCGGCTGCTCTGCCAATACCAGCAGCAGCGCCTCGGCACCGGCCGGCTCAAGGCGGATCATGTGCAGTCCAGCAATGCCCGCAAGCGGCGCAGCACGGCCAGTGCTTGAGGATTATCTCCATGTACACAGAGACTGTCGGCGTTTAGCTGCAAGGCTTGGCCGTTACAGTCGACAAAAGCTTCGCCGCGGGCGATGGCCAGTCCCTGGGCAATGGTTTGCTCAGCCTCGGCATGCACGGCGGACGGCTGGCTACGCGGCACCAGGCGACCATCCGATTGATAAGCCCGATCTGCGAACGCCTCGAACAGCACAGGTACTCCCATGGCATCTGCCAGTCGCTGCTCGCGGGCATTATCGACCCGCGCCAGCAACATCAGCGGCAGCCCCCGACGAAAGCGGGCACAGGCACCGAGCGCCGCGGCCAGCAGAAGGTCATCTGCAAGAAGATCGTGGTAAAGCGCCCCGTGCGGTTTGACGTAGGCCAGCCGGCTGCCGGCAGCCTGGCAGAAGGCGTCCAGCGCGCCCAGCTGATAGAGAATCAGCGCTTCGACTTCCTCTGCCGAACAACGCAGATGACGCCGACCAAAGCCCTGCAAGTCAGGGTACGCCGGATGGGCGCCGATCTGCACGCCATGTTGCTGGGCCAGAGCCACGCTACGCTGCATGGTCAACGGATCGCCCGCATGAAAGCCGCAGGCCAGATTGGCCTGATCGATCAGCGGCATCACAAGGGTATCGTCGCCCATCTGCCAGGCACCGAAACTTTCGCCCATGTCGCAATTGAGAAGAATTGATCTGTTCATAGGTTCAGCTTAGAGCCTGCGGTCAATAGTCGAAAGCCCTGGGTACGGATCAGTGCAGAAGCTTTTGCCACAAAGCCCGAAAGCCAGAAACGACAAAGCCCCGCAAGCTGCGAGGCCTTGTCAGCTTAATGCGCAGCGTTACAGGTAGTAGGCCTTCAGCGGCGGAAAGCCGTTGAACTCCACCGCACTGTAGCTGGTGGTGTAGGCGCCGGTTGACAGCCAGTACATACGATCACCAATCGCCAGATTGAGCGGCAGCTCGTACTTGTGGTTTTCGTACATGATGTCAGCGCTGTCACAGGTCGGACCGGCAATAACAACTTCTTCCATCTCACCTCTCTTCTCGGTGTAGATCGGGAACTTGATCGCCTCACCCATGGTTTCGATCAGACCGCTGAACAAACCCACATCGACGTACACCCAACGTTCCACGGCGGTACGCGACTTGCGTGCCACCAGCACTACTTCACTGACCAGAACACCTGCGTTGGCGATCAGCGAACGGCCCGGCTCAAGGATGATTTCCGGCAAGTCGTCGCCGAAGTCTTCTTTGAGGAAGCGGATAATTTCTTCCGCATAGGTTTCCAGGCTGTTGGTGCGGGTGATGTAGTTGGCCGGGAAGCCGCCACCCATGTTGATCAGCTTGAGCTCGATGCCATCTTCTTCTTTCAGACGCTCGAAGATCACCTTGACCTTGGCAATCGCAGCATCCCAAACCGAGATGTCGCGCTGCTGCGAGCCCACGTGGAAAGACAAGCCATAAGGCACCAGCCCCAGGTCGCGGGCCAGAATCAGCAGATCCATAGCCATGTCCGTCTGGCAGCCGAATTTGCGCGACAACGGCCAGTCGGCAGTGGTCGAACCTTCGGTAAGAATGCGCACATAGACTT
>Ga0102814_10001652_pt1 | contig 15647 bp, 15 predicted proteins | sample ColrivemetaGS741_FD_79112 | JGI IMG/M metagenome (GOLD analysis project Ga0102814, IMG submission 79112) | Estuarine microbial communities from the Columbia River estuary - Flood tide ETM metaG S.741 | ecosystem: Environmental > Aquatic > Marine > Intertidal zone > Estuary | place: USA... | reverse complement strand
TCTTCTTTTAAGTTTGTCGATCTGTATCAGCACGACAATCTACCTCATGGGATTTTGAGCAAGGCGCCAGTATAGGAACCTCCATGAAACAGTCAAGAAGTTTTCACCTGTAGCCGAAATTAAGTCCCTTCTATTAACGTATTAAAGATAAATTTGCAAGACTTTAGTACCCGATATTAAGGGGCTCTTGCAATCCTGACAAGGCTGCGGTAGAACGGGTCACCACTGTATGGGAAAAGATCAAAGATGACACATAAAAACACACCGCAAAAGCTCGAATCTTTATTGCAGATTATGAGGGCACTAAGAGCCCCAAATGGCTGCCCCTGGGATATCGAACAGACCTCTGACAGCCTCACACCTTACATCCTTGAAGAGGCCTGCGAACTCATCGACGCAATCGAAGGAGAGGATCCGGAGATTGTTCTTGACGAGTTGGGCGACTTGCTCCTGCAAGTCGTATTTCTGACTCAGATCTATGAAGAACAGGGGCTGTTTAACTTCTATGACGTTGCAGCCGGCATCGGAGACAAGCTGATACGACGCCACCCGCATGTTTTTGACCGCGAGGGAACCTCCACCCCAGAGGACGAACTTGACCAGCAGTGGGACAAGATAAAAAACTCTGAGAAAACCAACAACAAGAGCTGCCTGGCTGACCACCTGCCAAGGAATCTGCCCGCACTGCAAAAAGCTCAAAAACTCGTAAGCAGAATGAAGCGTAACAAGAGAGCAGAAGAGTTACCAAAAATGCTGAAAAGCCTGCTCCAGCCAGATTATCCAGAAAGAGCACAAGGGAATTTACAATTAAGTGAAGAGACCTTGGGGCAAACTTTGTTCGAGCTTGTCAGACTGGCTCAAAGTGCAGGGCTTGACGCCGAGTCCGCGCTACGCAAAACAACCAAAAAAATCATCAACAAGATCGACAACAACTGATCGCCCAAAACAGGGCTCAAAACCATAACGACTGTCAAGAACTTTTTAAAAAATAATGACAAAAAATGAAAAAATCACTGTGTTTCGGGCACCTACCAATCTTGTCCACAAATCATGTGGACAAGTCGTTGATAACCATGTGAATAAGCAAACCCCCAAACGACATAATAACAACTTATACCTTCTGCCTGTTTTTTGAGCAGTTTATTTACCCTTTAAAATCAGCAACTTACCAAATGTTTATATATAGAGAGAGATATGGTGATTATCGGAGCTGCTCTCATTAAAAAAAGTCTATTAAGCGAGGAAGCGTGTTTATAAAGTTATTGATATTCTTTGTTTTTGTACCAGTTATGGAACTCTACATACTGATTGAAGCCGGACGGATTATAGGACTGGCACCCACGATAGGGCTCATCATGATGACAGGTGTCGCCGGGGCCTGGTTGGCACGAAGTCAGGGTGTTGAAATCCTGAGGAGAATACAGGAAGAGACCTCGCGTGGACAGATGCCAGCGACAACCCTTATTGACGGAGCCTTAATCCTGGTAGGCGGATTGCTCTTGCTGACGCCCGGTTTTTTCACCGATGCACTTGGCTTCAGCTTTCTGGTCCCATCAACACGTAATCTCTGGAGAAAGGGATTGAGCGCTTGGCTACAGAAACAGATCAAACAAGGCTCAGTTAGTATTCATCGTTTATAGCTCTTTATAGTCAAATTAGAATCACAACAAGAGAAAGCCACCGGACAATCCGTCTCGGTGGCTTTCTATTTTTAGTCCATACCATAAAAGCGATCAGCTTAAACCTCGCAACCTTCGTAAGGTTTACGAATGACCACAAGCGGAACGCCGTTTTAAAGAATCAACATTTCTTTTTTGGCATAAATCACGGCAAATATCGTTGCAGGATCACTACCATAACATGAAACGATATGAGGTAATGTTGAATCGTAATAGATCGAATCACCAGGGTTAAGGATGTCAATATGGCCCGCAAGCCTAACCTCAACCTGCCCTTCCAAGACAAAAATTATTTCTTCTCCGAGATGTTGATTGGGTTCCAGTTTGAAATTTTCTACAGGGTTGAGTGTAACGAGGAAAGGCTCCATCTGTCTGTTTTGTTTCCGGTGACCGAGGGACTCATAACTGTAGCCACTCGACTTGCCAACGACTGAACTGAAACGAGACACAGCTTTCCTGTTATCGCTTCTTACGATGCAAAAGGGAGAATCTGCACTGTCGCCGAAAAGTTCCCCAACTGTAACTCGCAAAACGTCGGCCAGGCCCACAATATTCCCCAAAGGTGGAGAGACTTTATTCTCTTCAATCTCTAAGATAATATCCTCAGAGATTCCTGTCTTTTTTGAAACATCCTCAATTGACATCTCTTTCTTGATTCTCAGAGCCTTTATTTTTTTTCCGATAGTGATGTTTTGTTTCGACATCGGTCATCTCCTTATGATCAATAAAACAACAAAGTGTAAGTTTATATGCATTATCGCCGATCAGTGGGAGAGAAGCATCGGCACCGTCATCTGCCCAAGCAGATAGCGGCCAATCTCGCCCATGTCAAGTTGACCGCGTTTGGTTGATATGTGTACACCGAGAACCAAGAGATCGATATTATCATCAGCAACTAGATTTAGAAGAGTGTCCCCGACACTCAGGTCTCCGGGAGGGATCAGCTCAGTAGTTGCCGAAACTTTGTGCCGTTCAAGATAACGGGAAAGTCGCTCGCCTTCTCCCGTACTGAAGGTCGTTTTCTCAACTGAAACCATATTGACATACTTTGCAGCCTGTAACAGCGGCATGGCATCGTGCATCGCACGAGAAGCCTTTGGCCCTGCCTTCCAGGCAACCATAATCCGCTCGCCAATATGCGGGAAAGTTCCGGAGGCAGGGATGATCAAGACCGGGCGGCCGGAGCCAAGGATCAGGCGCTCAGGACTGGTAATGACCGAGTACTGCTTGTCCCTGTCGGCTTTCAGAGGCTGGCTGACTACAAGCATGTCAGTGAAACTTGTGTAGTAGCCAATCATTTCCGCGACTCCGACACGTTCAAAGCCTATGTCGACCTCCAACCAGTCAAAGGAGACACCTGCCCCCTCAACCTGTTGTTCAAACATCTCGCGGACTTCCGCTGATTGATGAACGGGTTGATTCATTCGTGGTGACGAATAAACATAGAGGCCCGTCAGGTTCGCACCATGCTGTCTCGCCAAGCCAATCGACGCCTCTAACCTGTTTTTACAGGATGGAGCCAGGTCAAGATGTACCATAATATCTTTCAGCATAACTTCCCTTTCCTTACCATCAAGTGCTTGCCTCGCCAATAATCACTGCCGCAATCATTTGAAATGAGAGTCACGACGCGTACGCCTTTGGCCCACAAACCGTAGGTCAATTGCATCGCTTCGCTTTGGCCAGAGCAACCCTTGAACCCGTAGGACGATCCAGCAGACCACAAATAAATTGTCCCGCCCCAATTAACCTGTCCAGGTCGACCCCGGTGTAGACACCGAGGCCATTCAGCATGTAGAGGACATCCTCTGTAGCCACATTGCCGGAAGTTTTTTGAGCAAAGCGGCAACCACCGAGACCTGAAACAGAGCTGTCAACCACGGCAACCCCTTCTTGCAGTGCGCTAAAAATATTAGCAAGAGCCTGGCCGTAGGTATCGTGAAAGTGAACCGCCAGTTGCTTTATCGGCACCTGTGTTGAGACCCGTTGCAGTAAGGATTTTACCTGTCCTGGAGTAGCGACGCCGATCGTATCACCGAGAGAGATTTCGTAGCAGCCCAGATCGGCCAGATGTTGAGCGAGTTCGGCAACTCTTTGTGTGGGAACAGCACCTTCATAAGGGCAACCGGCCACACACGAGATGTAACCACGGACTTTCACGTCAACAGCAAGAGCGGATTTGATGACCGCGGCGAAACGTTCCAGGCTCTCTGCAACAGAACAGGCGATGTTGCGTTGCGAGAACGTCTCCGAGGCAGCGGCAAAAACCGCAACCTCTGCAACCCCGGCGGTCAAGGCCGAATCCAAACCCTGGAGATTTGGGACCAGGGCAGAATAATGAACACCTGGCTGTCGTTGAATACCTGCAAAGACCTCTGCAGCGTCAGACATCTGTGGCACTCGCTGCTGAGAAACAAAACTGCTGACCTCGATCGCTTGCAAACCGGTCGCGCTCAGGAGGTCGATCAGCGCAATCTTGTCCTTCGTGGCGACGATGCGGGGCTCGTTCTGCAAGCCATCGCGAGCGCCGACTTCAACGATCTTGACCTGAGGAGGAAAATTCATCAGCCTGTCTCCACGGTCTCAAAGGAGAGAAGTTCCACGCCTTCATTCACCATATCACCGACTACGAAAGGCAGGCTGACCACCGTGCCATCCGCAGGAGCCTTGATAGTATGTTCCATCTTCATTGCTTCCAGCACAACCAACGGCGCCCCAGCTTCGACTTTTTCTCCGGCGACCACCATCACAGCAACGATTTTCCCAGGCATTGGAGCGGAGAGGCGACCACCGCCGCCTTCCTGCTCCGCAGCGTGCAACGCAGAGCCTTCAACCACCAGGGCGTGGTTCCGGCCATTGACAATGATGTTCATTTCGAGATCGTGGCGCACCACGGTCGCCCGTAAACGCAAACCATCGAGGTCTGCGCAAAGGTCACCATCCACATCAACGTTGCCACTGGCTCTCATCGTTCCACCAGGAAGCTCCAGAAGATATCCGCCCATTCGGAAATGAACAGTCACGCAGATCCGTTCTGGACCATCGAGAAAAACCAGATCATGATGATTATCGGAATTCAGGCGCCAGCCATCGGTGCAATGCCACGGCGAGAAAGAATCAGGAGCTGAGGCTGCAGTTATTTTAGCTTCCGCCGTTCTTCGCAGTAAAACATCCAGACACGCCAAAGCTAGGAACTGGTCAGAAACCGGAGTGGCTTCCGGGAACAGGCCGGCGTGATGACTCTCGATAAAACCGGTATTCAGAGCGGCGGCTACAAACGATGGGTGGGCTGCCAGCGAAGCCAGGAAGCTGACATTCGACTTAACGCCGACGATCTGGAACTCTTTAAGGGCCTGTGTGAGTCGCCTGAGAGCCCTGGGACGATCATGATCCCAGACAATCAACTTGGCGATCATCGGATCATAATAAAGGCTGATCTCGTCCCCCTGACGAACGCCGCTATCAACGCGGACATTTGCGCTTTCCTGCGGCTGGCGCAAGTGCCTCAACAGACCGATCGAAGGCAGGAAATCCCTTACAGGATCTTCAGCATAGACACGAACTTCAATGGCATGGCCATTGATGGACAGGTTTTCCTGGGAGAGAGGCAAACTCTCGCCGGCAGCGACCCGCAACTGCCACTCGACCATGTCCTGTCCGGTCACCATCTCGGTGACGGGATGTTCAACTTGCAGGCGAGTGTTCATCTCCATGAAATAGAAGCAACCATCTGTATCAAGCAGGAACTCTACAGTCCCTGCACCGACGTAACCGATCGCCTTGGCGGCATCCACAGCAGCAGCCCCCATCAAGCTGCGCAGATGCTCATCCAACCCGGGGGCGGGGGCCTCTTCAATGACCTTCTGATGCCGACGTTGGATCGAACAGTCCCGTTCAAAGAGGTGTATGACATTGCCTTGATTATCAGCAAAGACTTGAATTTCAATGTGACGCGGTCGTTCGAGATATTTCTCCAGCAGGACGTGATCATTACCGAAAGCAGAGGAAGCCTCGCGCTTGGCCCCTTCGAGGGCTTCGACAAATTCACCTGTCTGGCGAACCACGCGCATACCTTTCCCCCCCCCACCGGCACTCGCTTTGATCAGTAAAGGGTAGCCGATGGCCTCAGCAGCAAGTCGCAACCGTTCCACAGATTGGTCCTCTTCATGGTAACCCGGGACCAACGGCACACCGGCAGCACTCATGATCTGTTTGGCGACACTTTTCGAGCCCATCGCCTTGATTGCGGCTACCGGGGGGCCAATAAAAACCAACCCGGCCTGTGCGCAGGCCGTGGCAAACTCGGCATTCTCGGCAAGAAAACCGTAACCCGGATGAATAGCTTCAGCACCACTCTCAAGTGCTGCCTGCAGAATACGCTCAGTGAGCAGATAACTCTCTTTTGCGGGAGCCGCGCCGACATGGCGCGCTTCATCAGCCATGTCAACATGCAAGGCTCTAGCATCAGCATCGGAAAAAACTGCGACCGAAGCAATACCGAGCCGCCTGTTGGTGCGGATAATCCGGCAGGCAATCTCGCCGCGATTGGCAATCAGGATCTTGGCAAACATCAATTCACCCTTTGACCCAGTTGGGGTCACGTTTTTCCAGATATGCGGACAAGCCTTCACGGCCTTCAGCAGAGGCGCGGATTTCAGCAATTCTCTCAGCCGTATCTGCAATCAGGTCATCATCCAGAGAACTTAATGCAACTTCAGCGACCAGTGCCTTGACAGATGCCATGGCCTGAGGCCCATTGAGTAAAAGACGTCGACTTAGGGCGTCAGCATGCTCGACCAGATCTTCTCTAGGCACGACCTCATGCACCAGGCCGAGTCGACAAGCTTCGTTGGCATCGAAACGTTCTGCAGTCAGAAAATATCGACGAGTGGCCCGCGCGCCGATGGCTGTTGCAACGTAAGGAGAGATAACAGCTGGAATCAGACCGAGTTTGACTTCAGAAAGACAAAAGCTGGCGTTCTCAGTGGCCAGGGCAATATCACAACAGGCCACCAGACCGACGCCGCCACCAATTGCCGCTCCCTGAACCAGGGCGATGGTCGGCTTGGAAAGATTAGCCAATGTCTTCATCAACTCAGCAAGTGCCATGGCATCATTGCGATTCTCCTCGAAGGAATAATCAGCCATGCGCCGCATCCAGTTGAGATCAGCCCCCGAAGAAAAGCTTTTGCCTTTAGCAGCCAGCAGAACGACCCTCACATTGCGCTCACGCTCCAGGCGCCTGAACTCCTCGATCAATGCGCTGATCAGGGTATCATCAAAAGCGTTGTGCATCTCCGGCCGATTGAGGGTGATCGTAGCTCGGCCATGTTCGTCAATTTCACTTAATATGGCGGCAATACTCATAGTCTCACATCCTGAAGATTCCGAAGTTGGTTTTTACCATCGGGGCATTCAGCGCTGCTGAGAGCCCCAAACCGAGTACCATGCGGGTATCGGAAGGTTTGATGATGCCATCATCCCAGAGACGTGCGCTGGCATAGTAAGGATGCCCCTGGGTTTCATACTGTTGACGGATCGGTGATTTGAAGGCCTCTTCTTCTTCTGGGCTCCACTCTTCTCCCCGGATTTCCATAGCGTCGCGCTTGACCTGGGCAAGCACGCTGGCCGCCTGTTCCCCTCCCATAACCGAGATCCGAGAGTTGGGCCACATCCAGAGCATGCGGGGACCAAAGGCACGGCCACACATACCGTAATTTCCGGCGCCGAAACTGCCACCGACCAGGACCGTAAACTTGGGGACCGCAGCACAAGCAACTGCGGTAACCATCTTGGCACCATCCTTGGCAATGCCGCCAGCCTCATATTTGCTGCCGACCATAAAACCGGTGATATTCTGCAAAAAGACCAAGGGGATGCCACGTTTACAACAGAGCTCAATAAAGTGGGTCCCTTTCAACGCTGATTCCGAGAAGAGTATGCCGTTGTTGGCTACAATCCCCACCGGATATCCCCAGATATGGGCGAAGCCACAAACCAGGGTGGTGCCGAACAATTTTTTGAATTCGTCAAACTCGCTGCCGTCAACAAGGCGTGCAATCACTTCGCGCACATCATAAGGTTTGCGAATATCCGCTGAGATAACTCCGTCGATTTCTTCTGGATCGTAGAGTGGCTCTTGGGGCGAGCGTACCACGACACCCTCTGATTTATTGCGGTTGAGATGACTGACGATTTGCCGGGTGATGGCCAGAGCATGAGCATCATTATCAGCATAGTGGTCGGTGACGCCCGAGGTGCGGCAATGGACCTCTGCCCCACCGAGATCTTCGGCGCTGACCACCTCTCCGGTTGCTGCTTTGACGAGGGGAGGACCGCCGAGGAAGATGGTGCCATTGCCTTTGACGATAATACTTTCATCAGACATGGCAGGAACATAGGCACCACCGGCGGTGCAGGACCCCATAACCACGGCAATCTGCGGGATATTCTGTGCCGACAGGGTTGCCTGATTGTAGAAAATCCGTCCGAAATGTTCCCGATCGGGGAAGACTTGGTCTTGTTCGGGAAGGTTGGCGCCGCCTGAATCTACCAGGTAAATGCAGGGGAGATGATTCTCCAGGGCTATCTCTTGGGCACGCAGGTGCTTTTTAACAGTCACGGGAAAATAAGTACCGCCCTTGACCGTGGCATCGTTGACCACGATCATGCACTCCTGCCCACTCACCCTGCCGATGCCAGTAATCAATCCGGCTGCAGGAACAGCCCCGCCGTACATTTTGTAAGCTGCAAACTGGGAGAACTCCAGAAACGGGGAGCCGACATCGAGAAGTTGCCGGATACGCTCGCGGGGTAGTAGTTTTTCGCGACCGGCATGTTTGGCACGCGCCTTTTCACCGCCACCGAGTTTGATGGCAGCAACTTTTTCCTCAAGATCAGCGACCAGGACCTGCATGGCGCTCCGGTTCGCTTTAAACTCGTCGGAATTGGTCTGGATCGAACTCTTCAGTATTGTCATGGATGTTTCTTAGCCTCTCCGATGGCCGGGTCAGGCCGGTTGAATTAAAGCCGTGATAAAATCGGTCATTTCTGCAAGGACTTCGACTTGTGCTTCACGGTGAGGAATGTGTCCACAGTCGGGAATCAGCCGGGTGCGACAGGTGCCGCCGACACTTGCACTGATCGACTCAAGCTGTTTTATCGTGCCGAACTCATCTTCTTCACCCTGGATGGCCAGAACCGGGCAAGAGACATCCGGCATGCGCGCCACGATGGACCAATCCCTGAAGGCAGGATCCAGCCAGGTCTCCGTCCATGCGCAAAAAACCCGGTCGGTATGCTCGCCCTGGGAGCGCATCAGCCTTTCCCTGAAATCGGTCGTATGCCATCGCTCCACAGCAGATCTGATGCCGGCCAAGGTTTCTTCCTCGACGAAAAGATGAGCGGCTTCGCTGATGACTGCCAGGGGATGTTCCGGAAAGGTTGCGGCGTAGAGCAGAGACAGGGTCGCGCCATCACTATGGCCAACCAGCAGAGGGCTGGTAACAGCACAGACATGCAGAAGATCGTGCAGGGATTCGACCTCACGCTCCTGATAATCCAGGCCACGCGGTACTGCAAGGGGCTGTGAACCACCAAACCCACAGCGATCATAGACGAGCGCAGGCAGACCGGTGGCCTCAACTAAAGCTTGAGGAAAATCACGCCATTGTGCAATACACCCCAGGGATTCATGCAAGAAGACCAGGGTCGCAGAGCTGGCTTCTGCCACGAGGCCATCAGGCTGCAGCTGGCGAACCTGTAGTCGCTCACCTGCTGCAGTCACCATGAATGTTCGATCGACGATCGTCATCTTCATTCCCGAACCTTGATCAAGTCGTCTGTTGAAAGAGTTCGCGCCCGATCAGCATGCGCCTGATCTCGCTGGTCCCTGCCCCGATTTCATACAGCTTGGCATCACGAAGCAGGCGTCCGGTCGGATATTCGTTGATATACCCATTGCCTCCGAGGCACTGAATGGCCTCAAGCGCCACTTCTGTCGCACGTTCCGCGGAATAAAGGATTGCTCCCGCAGCATCTTTGCGAAGCGAGCTCGTGCCGGCACACGCCTTGGCAACGGTATAAACATAGGAACGGCAGGTATTCAGGGTGGTATACATATCTGCAAGTTTGCCTTGCATAAGCTGGAACTCGCCGATTGAATGACCGAACTGCTTGCGTTCATGTAAATAGGGGAGCACCACATCGAGACAGGCCGCCATAATCCCGAGTGGCCCGCCAGACAAAACCACGCGCTCATAATCAAGACCGCTCATCAAGACCCTGACGCCCTTGCCGACTTCGCCGAGGACATTTTCTTCCGGGACTTCACAGTTCTCGAAAACCAGCTCACAGGTACTGCTGCCACGCATGCCGAGTTTGTCGAGTTTTTGCGCGGTGGAAAAACCAGGGAAATTCTTTTCGATGATGAAGGCCGTGATCCCGTGTGGCCCGGCATCCATATCGGTTTTGGCGTAAACCACAAGGGTATCAGCATCCGGACCATTGGTAATCCACATCTTGTTGCCGTTAAGCAGGTAACGGTCGCCCTCTTTGTCGGCCCGCAAACGCATGCTCACGACATCGGAACCGGCGCCAGCCTCACTCATAGCCAGAGCTCCGACATGCTCACCGCTGACCAGCTTGGGGAGATAACGGTCTCTCTGTGCAGGATTGCCATTGCGATAAATCTGGTTGACGCAGAGGTTGGAGTGGGCTCCGTAAGACAAGGCCACAGAAGCCGAAGCCCGGCTGAGTTCCTCCATGACGATCACGTGCTCCAGGTAACCCATTTCTGCACCACCGTATTCCTCCGCCACAGTGATACCGAGCAGACCGAGATCACCCATTTTCCGCCATAGATCCATGGGGAACTCGTTCTTTTGATCAATCTCAGAAGCCAGTGGTGCAATTTCATCACCGGCAAAGGCACGAACGGTTTCGCGTAGCAGGTCTACCGTATCACCCAATTGGAAATTCAACGTGGGATAGGACTCCATAGCTTCACTCCATGTCTGAATAATACGACGACTGAAATACTTTCAATTCAAGAATTGCAAGGCCAGTACCAAGCTTTGACGTTTCACTAAGATATCTACATAAAAATCTTAACCATACAGAATATATGACGTTTTCATTCTTGTCCTATTGAGTAAAAATTGCCTTTACCAGGAAGCAGTGTAAACAAAAGCAACGCTGTCGGTGTTAACGAAAGCAGGATGCTGCGAAACGCAACCCGCTCAGAAAAGACAGTCTTCGTCAACCACAGACACGTGCCAAACAATCAACCTTTAAGGACGAACTCCCAGGCACACCAGAAATCATCGGGATGTGCATCGGGGGGACAGGCGATGCAGTGCGTCTCGATACGAGGGTCGATGGTTCTGGCGAACCCGGCATACTCGACCAGACCAACGGACTTGCAGGGGAAATCGGGCAAACCTTTGCGCTTACGGGCCGATTGCACACGACAATCAACCATACGAAAAACAACACGGGTATCGGTGACTTCAATCGCCTCCTGCAGGTTAAGACGTGCATAAAGTCGATGTTTGAGGCACTCGACCAATGCCGGAATGCCTCCGCCCTGCTCCATGCCGAGGCGCGCCATGATCCGCTTGGCCTCGACAACGGTGAATTTCTCCCAAGCGTCAGTGTCGATCTCAATGGCCGTATCTATGTCGAATTTCTGTTCAACAGCCTGAAACCAGAGGCCATCGTGGGCAAGCCAGTTCTTAGCGTCATCGACGATTATTGCGATTAACTCCTCTTTGCTCAGTTTTTGAAGCAGAGCGACCCCTTCATCATGATCAGATTTCATAATTATACCCTTTCACATCAGTCTTCATTTCACTGTTAACGATTGGAGAGGTCACTTAACCACGGGTAATTGCCGCACCGATTACAACCCTCTGGACTTCACTCGTCCCCTCATAAATTTCAGTGATCTTGGCATCGCGCATCATTCTCTCAACCGGGAATTCACGTGTATAGCCGTAACCACCATGAACCTGGACAGCCTTGGTCGTTACCCACATCGCCGTTTCCGAAGCACTGAGCTTGGCCATGGCAGACTCCTTGCCGTAAGAGAGGCCTGCACTTGCCCGCCAGGCTGACTGGTAAACCAGCAGGCGCGAAGCTTCGATACGTAACGCCATGTCAGCCAGAATAAACTGAACCCCTTGAAAACTGGCTATTGGCTGTTCGAATTGCTTGCGTTCCCGGGAGTAATCAAGGGCAGCTTCATAAGCACCCTGCGCAATTCCCAGCGCTTGGGCAGCGATACCAATTCGACCACCATCAAGGGTCTTCATGGCAATTTTAAAGCCCTCCCCCTCTTTACCCAGCAGTCGATCCGCTGGTATTCTGCAGTTTTCGAAAACCAGTTCGCAGGTTAACGATGATCGGATTCCCATCTTCATCTCTTTTTTCCCAAAGGAGAAACCCGGCGTATCCTTATCTATGATAAATGCACTGATTCCATGGTGCTTTTGCGCATCTTTATCGGTACGGGCAAAGACAATGTAAGTTTCCGCATCGCCGCCGTTGGTAATGAAGATTTTGCTGCCGTTAAGGATCCATTCTTCACCATCGCGCACGGCGAAAGTCCTGGTACCACCAGCATCAGAGCCGGCAGAGGGCTCGGTCAACGCAAAGGCTCCGAGCTTTGTACCTTCGGCCATAGGGATCAAAAAATTCTTCTTCTGCTCCTCGGTACCGAACATCCATACCGGATTCGCTCCCAGAGACAGGTGTGCCGAGAGGGTCACACCGGTCGAGGCACAAACCCTGGAAAGCTCTTCAACAGCGATGGCGTAACTGATGTAATCACCGCCGGCGCCGCCGTACTCCTCGGGGAAGACAATTCCGGCCAGCCCGAGCTCAGCAACCTTGTCAAACATCAACTCCCGGTCGAAACGCTCATTATCGTCACGCTCTGCTGCCGATGGAGCCACTTCGTTTTCGGCAAAACTACGTACTGTTTCGCGAATCAGGTTCTGCTCGTCAGTTAACTGGAAATACATGTGGTTTCCTCCTTGTGATCGGTCTTTTGCCTAATTCATGCATTGGATACTAGCAAAGACCCTGGGATGCCAGCATCAAGAGTAGCTCCTAAGCACTTCCCGGGCGATGATGAGTCGTTGGATTTCACTGGTTCCCTCGTAGATCGTTGTAATCCGCGCATCTCGACAATAGCGCTCAACCGCGAATTCCGTGGTATAGCCGTAACCACCATAAATCTGCATGGCTTCATAACAGGCTCGATTAGCAGCCTCGGTGGCAAAGAGCTTGGCCATCGAAGCTTCCTTTGCATACGACCTGCCCTGTTCCTTGCGAAATGCAGCGTTCATCAAGAGTAATCGGGCCGCCTCAAGTTCCGTCGTAGCATCGGCAATCTTCCACTGGATTGCCTGAAAATTGCTGATACTTTGATCGAACTGCTTGCGTTCAAGGGCATAGCGAGTCGCGGTTTCGATAGCCTGCAGGCCAAGGCCGAGCCCCAGCGAACCGATACCGATCCGCCCACCGGCCAGTTCAGAGACTGCGATCCGGAAACCATCATTAAGTTTCCCCATCAAGGCACTTCCTGGAACACGACAATCCTGCAAAAGCAATTCATTGGTCGCTGAGGCATGCTGGCCCATCTTCTCTTCGGCACGCCCGACAATGCACCCTGGTGTTCCGGCTTCAATCAGGAAACAACTGATTCCTTTGCCCTTGGCCGCACTGCGATCAGTCACAGCCCAGACCACAAAGACACCAGCATAAGGCGCACTGGTTATGAAGATCTTGCTCCCGTTAAGCACCCAGTCGTCACCATCGCGTACGGCCAAGGTGGTCATGGCCGCAGGGTCGGAACCCGCACCGGCTTCGGTCAGGGCAAAAGCCCCCGCCAAGAATTCACCACTACAAATTTTAGGGATGTAGCGATGTCTCTGCTCTTTGCTGCCGACCGCCTGGATCACTTCACAGATCATGTTGTTAACCGAGACGGAGACGGCCGTCGAGGCGCAAGCACGGGCGATTTCAGTCAATGCGACACTAAAGGCGATAACACCGGCTTCTGAGCCACCGTAATCGGCTTTAACATTCAGTCCCATAAAACCAAGCTCAGCAAGCTGTCTAAGGTTCTCAAAAAAGGTTTCCTGCGCTTCGCCGCGGTCAAGGTCGGCAGCAACCGGCGCCAGGACCGCTTGACTGAACTCCCTTGCGGTTTCACGAATCAGATTCTGTTCTTCATTCAAATCAAGATACATTGATGATCTACCCTTTCATCGACCGGTAAATTTAGCCTGGCGCTTGTCCAGAAACGCCTGCATACCCTCTTTTTGATCTTCTGTGGCGAAACAAAGTCCGAACAGGTCAGCTTCGAAACGACCGGCGCGATCCAGATCCATTTCCAGGCCGCTATCAATAGCTTCCTTGGCAAACCGCACAGCAACAGGTCCTTTGGCAGCGATTTTTGCCGCCATACTCTGTGCTTCAGCGAGAAGATCTTCTGCAGCAACCACCTTGTTGGCAAGACCGATTCGGAAGGCCTCCTGTGCGCTCACCATGTCACCGGTAAAGATCAGCTCTTTGGCCCTGCCTTTGCCGATCAGACGTGACAGGCGCAAGGTCCCGCCAAATCCGGGGATAACCCCGAGATTCACTTCGGGCTGACCAAAACGGGCATTTTCCGCTGCAATCCTCATATCACAGGCCATTGCCAACTCACATCCCCCGCCGAGCGCAAATCCATTCACGGCTGCAATAACCGGTTTTGGGCAGCTCTCGATAAGACTCATTAGAGCGTGACCAAGACGTGCGAAATGTGCGGCCTCAACGGCATTGAGCGGTTGCATTGCGGCGATGTCAGCACCGGCGACAAAGGCCTTGCTACCACTACCGGTCAGGATCACGCAGGCCACCGCTGCGTTCTCCTGCAAACTGGAGAACGCAGCGGTGAGATCGTTAAGAACATCGATATTGAGGGCATTGAGTGCAGCGGGACGATTAATCGTGACCAGCGCAACGCCATCAGCAACATCTATCAGCAGGTTGGTAAAGTTCATCTTTGTATCCTCCATTCCTCAGTAAGCGTAAAAACCTTGACCACTCTTTTTGCCAAGCCAGCCAGCTTTCACCATTTTGCGCAACAGCGGACAAGGTCGATACTTGCTGTCGGCGAAACCTTCGTAAAGGACCTCCATGATCGCCAGACAGGTATCCAGGCCGATAAAATCAGCCAGGGTGAGTGGCCCCATCGGGTGGTTCATCCCCAACTTCATGACCTGATCAACCGCCTCGGGATCGGCAACTCCTTCGTATACGCAGAAAATCGCTTCGTTAATCATCGGCATGAGGACCCGGTTGGAAATAAAACCGGGATAATCATTGACCTCAACTGGCTGCTTGCCCATGGCTACGGCGAGTTCTTCAACGATTGCGTAAACCTCATCGCTGGTCGCAATGCCGCGAATGACCTCAACCAGGACCATGACCGGCACCGGGTTCATGAAATGCATGCCGATAACACTTTCAGGACGACTGGTTACTGCAGCAATTTCGGTGATCGGCAGAGAGGAGGTGTTGGTGGCCAGGATCACATCCGGCCGGGCAATTTCATCCAGCTTGCGAAAGATTGTTTCCTTGAGCGCCATATTTTCAGTCGCCGCCTCAACGACAAAGTCAACGTCAGCCGCGTCCTGGAGATCAGTAGAGGGCACTAACCGGGCAAGGATCTCCTGTTGTTCTTCGGCTGTGATCTTGCCTTTCTCGACGTTGCGCGTCAGGGTCTTGTCGATAAACGCCACTCTCTGCTCGATCATGCTCATGTCAATATCGTTGAGGATGACCTGCAAGCCGGCCTGAGCTGCGACCTGGGCAATGCCACCTCCCATCTGTCCGGCACCGATCACCATGATTTTCTTGATTTTCATTCTTCTCTCCTTCACTTGGTATTCCTGATAAAACCTTATTACCGGT
>Ga0102814_10001647_pt1 | contig 15675 bp, 13 predicted proteins | sample ColrivemetaGS741_FD_79112 | JGI IMG/M metagenome (GOLD analysis project Ga0102814, IMG submission 79112) | Estuarine microbial communities from the Columbia River estuary - Flood tide ETM metaG S.741 | ecosystem: Environmental > Aquatic > Marine > Intertidal zone > Estuary | place: USA... | reverse complement strand
ATAAAGTTCATCTAGGGCTTCTAACGGAAAGCGATTTGATACAGCTAAAGACACGGTAATTTGTTCTGCTACTCCGTTCATCGCGCAGATATCTGAAACATTAACTGCTACAGCTTTATAACCAAGATGTTTTAAAGGCATGTACATAAGGTTGAAATGAACACCTTCAAGCAGCATGTCTGTTGAGATTAAAAGAGATTCTTTATCTGAAATTGCAATAACAGCAGCGTCATCACCCACACCGTAAGTTGTGTTGGAATGTTTTGGAGTAAAGTTCTTAGTTAAGTGCTTTATTAACCCAAATTCACCAAGTTGCTCTAGTTCTGTTCTCTTCTCGCTCATCCTTTTTTTGTGCAAAATTAGGAATAAAAATGTGTTATTGTTTTACATTAATCAATTGGTTTTATGAAATACTCTAGTTTAGAAAAAAAGTGTAACTTACAATCCTAAACAATTATGCAAACTATGAAAACAAAATTTTTCTTTATTCTTACACTGCTCATTTGTCAGTTTACTTATGCTCAGAACTATAGCAATGAGTTTCTGGATGGGACACTAATGTTTAAACTTTCGAACGAAAGTACGATCCTAAATCCTAATGAATCAAACAAAACAAAAGATGGAATTGGATTGAACGTAAACCTCATGGATTATCCTGAAATTCAAGCTCAATTATCGGATGTTTCAGTTATAAAATTCGAAAAACCAAGTTATTTTACTGGTAAGAGAGAGCTAATGAAAATTTTCAGAATCGTATTCCAAGAATCTGAAAAAATAGATGAAATATTGAATCGTTTAAAATCGATTGAAGCAATTGAATTTGTTGAAAAGGAAACAATTTACACATTTGATTTTATACCAAATGACACATATCATTCTGGGAATAATAAGTGGTATCACAATGTTGTAGGTTCAGAGGCAGCTTGGGATATTACTCAAGGAAGTAGTTCTATAAAGGTAGCAATCGTTGATAATGCAGTTTTTGCAAATCATTTAGATTTAACAACTTTCTTGCAATATGATGTTGCAGACAATGATAATGATGCAACTCCTCCTTTAGATGCAAATGCAGATTTTGGTTGGTCGCATGGGACTCATTGTGCAGGTTTGGCTACTGCTGATATTAATAACAATCGAGGAATAGCATCTTTAGGTGCTGCTGTTGAATTAATTGGAATAAAGGCTACACCAAATAGTGCAACCTCTTCTGGTTCAATTTGGTATGGTTATAATGGTGTGCAATGGGCTTGTCAAAACGGAGCAAACGTGGTAAGTATGTCTTATGGTAGCCCAACATCACAAGCTGCTATGCAGACACTTATTGATGCATACCCAAATATTGTTTTCCTTGCTGCCGCAGGAAATGATAACAGTACAACTTTACAATATCCTGGTGCATATAACAATGTAATTTGCGTAGGTTCAGTTAACTCAAACGACGCAAGATCTAGTTTTTCTAATTATAATGGAGTTACACCTTATGTTGATATTGCATCTCCAGGAGGGTATTCTTTTGGTGGATTATATAGTACAGTTTATACAGCAGGGGGAAATAGTTATGCTCAGATGGGAGGAACCTCAATGGCTACTCCTTTTGCCGCAGGTTTGGTTGGGTTAATGTTAAGTTTAAATCCTACTTTATCACCAAGTGCTATTGAAACATGTTTGACTTCTACTGGTCAAGTAATTAATCAAAACATAGGAAACAGGATTGATGCTGCAGCTGCTTTGCAATGTGTTCAGTCTACTTTAACAGGTGCTCCAATTCCTTACTTCACTGGAACACCATTAACAATCATAGAAGGTGACAATGTTACTTTTACTGACCTCTCTGCAGATGGAGGAAATGCCATTACAACTTGGACTTGGTCATTTCCAGGAGGTACTCCTTCTACTTTTGTAGGTCAAAATCCACCAGTCATACAATATAATACGGCCGGAAGTTATGATGTCTCTTTAGAAGTTGTGAATACACAAAGTACTGAAACATATACGCAAATTGGATATGTTAATGTTAGTGTCCCTCCTTATGGTGAGTGGATCAATCAATCATCTGGGTTTAATACCGCAGCAAGAGGTATCAATCATATATCAATTGTAGATCCAAATATTGTTTGGGCTACAGCCTATGATGGTTCAGGTACGGCTGCAAATATTCAAGAATTTACGAAAACAACTGATGGTGGTTTAACTTGGACGCCAGGTACTATTAATGTTGGTAATGCTGGATTAGGAATTTCAATGATTCATGCACTTGATCAAACAACTGCTTGGCTTGCGGCCTATCCAACTGCTGGAGGTCAAACGGGTGGTATTTGGAAAACTATCAATGGCGGAACAACGTGGACACGTCAAAATACAGCAACTTTTAATAATGCTGCATCTTTTACAAACGTAGTTCATTTCTGGGATGCAAATGAAGGTTTTTGTCAGGGAGATCCAATCAATGGAGATTTTGAGTTATACCGAACTACAAACGGTGGAACGACATGGACTCTAGTTCCAGGAGCAAGTATTCCAAATCCAACAAATGGTAATGAATTTGGTTACACTAGAGGTATTGAAGTTGTTGGAAATAGTATCTGGTTCTCAACAAGTTTGGGAAGACTATATCATTCTACTGATAGAGGAGTTACCTGGTCTGTTTACGCCACACCTGTTGCTGATTTTGGAGGTGCGATAACAAATGGAACTACTGCTAACTTTTCTTTTTCAAGTGCAACGGACGGAGTTATTATTAATAATAGCGGTGCTGTTTATAGAACGACAAATTCAGGAGCTAGTTGGACATTAGTTCCTACAACCGGTTCTGTGTTTACAGGAGGACTTTGCGCAATCGAAGGTACATCTACTGTTTTTTCAACTGGTTCAGCTACTGGAGCTTCAGGTTCATCTTATAGTACAGATAATGGCTCTACGTGGAATATTATTGATACTGAACAGCACTTATATGTTGAGTTCACAAATCCTTCTATTGGTTGGTCTGGTTGGTTTAATCAAGATGCCTCAACAGATGGTATGTGGAAATGGAATGACCTTTCTACTTCGATGGTTGCAGATTTCAGTGCATCTTCATTAAATACTTGTACGAATTCAGCTGTAGTTTATTCAGATCAAACTACCGGTTCTACACCAGTTTCTTGGCAATGGGTATTTGATGGTGGTTCTCCTGCAACATCTACTATTGCTAATCCATCTGTTACATACGCATCTGCTGGTACATACGATGTTACATTGACTGTTAACGATGGTACTTCACAAACGTCAATTACTCAAACTGCTTATGTTACGGTTGTGGCACCTGCTGCTGTACCTTCGGTTGTTACTGGTGAAGCTGCTATTTGTGCAAATGCTACTGAAACTTATTCAGTGATTAACAATCCTAACGTTGTGTATAACTGGACTATTCCAGCAGGTTGGTCTGGGACAAGTGCAACAAATTCAATTTCTGTAACAGCTGACGCTACTTCAGGTACAATTAGCGTTAATGCTGAGAATGTTTGTGGTACTAGTGCATCATCGTCATTGCCAATAACCGTTAATCCGGGAGCTCCAGTTGCAGGATTTAGTTCTTCAAACGTTGCTAATAGTTATAGTTTTACAAGCTCGTCATCAGATGCTGCTACATGGTCTTGGGACTTTGGTGATGGTGTTGGAGTTTCTAGCTTAGAAAACCCTTCTTATGTTTATCCTACCAATGGGACTTTTACTGTTACTTTAACTGTAACAAATGGTTGTGGTACAGATGTAACAACTAGTAGTGTAACTATTACAGGGGTTGGTATCGATGAATTGTTAAATGATAAAATGACATTTTATCCAAATCCTGCCGTTAATACGATTACGGTAGAGGTAGATCAAAATCTAGTAGAACAATCAATTGAATTACTAGATGTAACAGGGAAGGTGATTTATTCAAATAAACTTGAGGCAGTTCAATCTATAATAGATGTAAGTAAATTGGCTTCTGGTATTTATTATTTACAAATAAAAGAAAGCAATATTAAAGAGAAATTTGTGAAAAAATAAGAAATAACAATTATGTATGGGCCCTTCAATTTGAAGGGCCTTTTTTTGTTATAAAAACGAACTGAATTATTAGATAATTATTTGAAATAACAAATGAATAAATTTCTACTTTTACACTCAAAATAATATTTATGAGACCGCTATTAATGATGCTTATTTTATTGAGTATGTCATTCTCGACTTTTTCTCAAAGTTTTCAAAACACCTTAAGTTTATTTTCAAAAAAAACACTTCCATATAGCGCTCCTAGCGAGACGTATACGAATATGTATTTAGAGGAAGGGGAGGAATCTTTAATTCCATATAACGTTTTGTTAAATGAGCAACTTGCAGTTATTTCTGGGAATGACTATTGTAAGTGTGAGGCCTTTGCAGTTGATTATCTAGAGTTGCCAAATGGCTATAAAGGACTTGTTACGTATCAGATAAATATCGTCGAAGTAATGCCGTATGAAGAATTAACTTATCACTTATATATCGTTGATGAAACAGGTAAATCAATGAACGATATGGTTTTAAATTCTGAGTTTTTCACCTCTGACCCTTTGGGAGATATTTTTATGTCTGATGAAATTAAATCAACGATCTATTTTGGTGAATATGATGAAATTAAAGACAGGCTTTTTATCAAAACTAGTTACCGAACAGAGGAATCTATACAATCTGATTTTGGACAGGTGAAAACGCTTGTTTCGACAGAATTTTCTGAGATATTGGAAAGTGGTGAGATTGTTAATATTACGGTGTATTTGGAGGAATAATTAATTTAGAAAATTCCTTTCGTTATCAAAAGTAAGTCTAGCTTCCAATTTTCTTCATTTCCATTCCAGATGCACGCATAACAGCTCTGTCTCCGTAACGATTTCGTATAGTATCCATCGCTTTGTATAAGTTTAATATGTTTGTGTCTTCAAATAGGTTAATTTGATGAGATCCCTCAACCAGATGACTAAAACGAACACCAACTAATCGAACCAAAACTCTCCTTTTGTATAATTTATTGTAAAGCTCAAGAACCATGGGGATAATGTTGTGATCAGCTGCACTATAAGGAATGATTTTTTGCAATGTATAAGTCTGAAAGTCAGAATACCTAATTTTCACAGTAATACAGGAGGTTAATTTATTTTTTTTCCTTAGCTGATAGGTTAAGTTTTCTGCCATTGCTGTGATTATACTTTCTAATTTGGAGGTGTCAATAGTGTCTTTACTGAACGTGAGTTCTGTTGAAATCGACTTTTTTTCACGGTAAGGAATTACAGGGGAATCATCAATACCATTTGCTTTTTTCCACATAACAATTCCATTTTTACCAAATACATTAGCCATTAATTCTACTGGCATATCTTGAATGGAGTGTATTTTTTTTACACCTAAATCGCAAAGCGTTCGATAAGTTTTCGCTCCAATCATCGGAATTTTTTTTACTGATAATGGAGCTAAAAATGATTTTTCTGTCCCCAGTAAAACGTTTATCTCATTGTTGGGTTTTGCTTCACCTGTTGCAATTTTTGAAACTGTTTTATTTATTGAGAGTCCAAAGGATATTGGAAGACCACTCTCTCTGATGATTTTCGTTCTTAACTCGGATGTAAATTTATGGCATCCAAAAATTCGATCCATCCCGGTTAAATCCAAATAAAACTCATCTACGGAGGTTTTTTCATACACAGGGACTTCAGATTTGATGATCTCGGTTACAAGCTTTGAATATTTTGAGTAGATGCCTGAGTTACCCCTTAAGATAACGGCTTCGGGGCATAATTGTTTTGCCATCCTCATAGGCATTGAAGAGTGAATTCCAAATTTTCTTGCTTCATAGCTACAAGAAGCTACAACTCCACGGTCGGAAGTTCCTCCGATTAAAACAGGTCTATTGTTTAACCGACTATCAATAAGGCGCTCACAAGACACGAAAAAGGTGTCTAAATCCATGTGTACGATTGATTTATTCATAGTTAAAAATCGGTCTTTACTTCGTAATTGATTTACGTTTATTTTCCCAGTATACTTTGCGACTATTGTCGGTGACAATTTCAGTTAAATTACTACTGTTCTCGTTATATCTTGGGTCTTCCGTCATAGCCATCTTTTCAAAAGATTCAACTTCAATCGCAATAAAATCATATTCGGATGTTACTACTCCTGTAATTGTATAGATTCCTGGACCTCTTGGCGGGTATTGTGAAGCTGTAATTGGAAAATGAACAGTATCTACCCAATCGTTGTTTCTGTCGATAAAAGTTCCGAAAAACATGAGCTTACCATTATTCGTTGCTGTTTTTTTAATGTGTATTAGATAGGCATTTACAATTACTTTTTTTCCAATGTTTTTAATTAATTCATTCGCGAGAATTGATGGGGTTTTATCAGCAAAAGTTAAGTTAAACATGGATCTAGTAGTAAATCCTAAGAGCTCTATTTCGTCAAAAGCATCCTCTTTGTAAGTGTTGGATAACGGAGGTATTGTATATTCTTTAGGAGCAATCCGGAACAAATCAGAGGGCGTTTTATTTGTGTTTTTCTTAGAAATTTTAAAATGAGCTTCCCAAAGTAATTCACGTTTGTTTTTCCCTGTAAAACGAAAAGCATTTATGCGAATGAGTAAGGCAATTTGTTCAAGAGAAATCGGTACGCGTTCTATGAAGTCGTTGAAGGAAAGGAATACACCATTTTTTTGTTTTTCATCGGTAATTTTTTTTGAGGAAGCAATTTCAAATTGATGCAATAGATGATAACCAAGAAAGATGACTTTCCCTTGAATTACCGTGTCGTAACTACTGTTGTTTACACAGGGAGGTTGAATAATTCCACCATGAATTTTAGCTTCAATCATGTATAATTCAGTTCGATAGAATCCGCCGTAATTATTGATCGTAGCAACCATGAATTCTAACGGGTAATAAGCTTTTAAAAATAAACACTGGTAACTTTCTACAGCGTAAGATGCTGAGTGGCCTTTAGCAAAAGCGTATCCTGCAAAGCTTTCTGTTTGTCTCCAGATTTCACTGGTGAGTTCTAGTGTGTGACCTTTGTTTTCACAACTTTGAAAGAACTTATCTTTGATTGCATCAAATTCCTCTTTTGAGCGAAACTTACCAGACATTCCTCTTCTCATTTTGTCGGCCTCGCCTAAGCTTAATCCAGCAAAATAGTGAGCTACTTTAATAACATCTTCTTGATAGACCATTACTCCAAAAGTTTCAGGCATAAGATCTAATAAAGTAGGGTGTGCATCTTTTCTTTTTTCAGGATCTCGAAGTCTTTTGATGTATTCTTGCATCATTCCTGATTTTGCAACACCAGGTCTAATTACGGAGCTTGCAGCGACTAGTCCTAAATAATCATCAACATGTAGTTTAGTCATTAGCATGCGCATAGCGGGAGACTCTACATAAAAACAACCAATAGATTTTGCTTCCCTCAGAAGGGTTTTAATGTTTTTATCAGACTTTAAAAGCTGCATGTTGTGTATGTCAATTCCCCCCACTAAAGGTTGATTGTAGTTGATTATTTCTAGTGCATCTTTTATCTTACTAAGTCCACGTTGACTTAAAATGTCAAATTTATAGAGGCCAACATCTTCTGCTACATGCATGTCAAAATGAATTGTTGGATAACCTTTTGGAGGCATAAAAGTGGCAGTGAAATGATGGATGGGTTTCTCCGAAATAAGAATGCCACAAGAATGTACACTTAATGTATTTGGGAAGCCATAAATGTATTCGCCATATTTTAGAACAAGTTCGGCTAAATGATTGTTTGGGCGTGATTTCCCTTTCGAAAGCAGGTCTATTTCTTCTTTGGGTAAACCAAAAACCTTCCCTAATTCTCTTATCACACCTCTGCGTTGAAATGTATTGTAAGTTGCGACCAATGCAACATTTTGAAATCGATTAAAAATATATCGTGTAATATCTTCTCGGTCTTTCCATGAGAAATCGATGTCAAAATCTGGCGGATTTGATCGATATAAGTTGATGAATCGCTCAAAATACAAGTCAAGTTCGATAGGGTCTACATCTGTTATTCTTAAGATGTAAGCAATTACACTGTTTGCACCACTTCCTCTTCCCACATAAAAGTATCCTTGTGATCGAGCGTATTTTACAATGTCCCAATTAATTAAAAAGTAGGATACGAAACCGAGTTCAATAATTGTAGTAAGTTCCTTTTCTATCCGTTGCTCAATTTCCTCGTTCATTTTGGGATAGCGATAATCCAATCCTTCTTCGCATAAGGAGTAGAGTAGTGCAAGATCCTTTTCTTTACAGCCAGTATATGTTTGTTGATTTTGAGGTTTTGCACTTGCTCCAATTTTAAAATCAATGGAACAGCTTTCAATCATTTTTTTTGTGTTGGCAATTATCTCGGGAAAATCAGTGTAATATGCAACGAGTTCATTTACGGGTAGCATTTTGTGATTAGGATTTCCTTCTTCTTGCTTAGAAAGTTTACTTAGTAAGGTGTTTTTTCCAATCGCACGTAACAGACGATGGGTATTAAAGTCCTTTTTTGTTCGAAAACTAACCGTTTGTAATATCACTCCTTTTTCAGTAGGATACCTTGTTAGGTGAATAGAAGGGATGTCTACTGGAGAGAATCCGATGTATTCATTTGTTTTTAGGACTCTAATTAAATCCTTTTGAAATGGGTATATAATGAATGTGTTTTCGAGTTCAGGGGCAATGTTTTCAGGTTGTTTTTTGGAGTGTAAAAGCTCACTTAGAAATGCGTTGATATTTTGAAAGCCTTTGTTGTTTTTAGCGAGTGCAATGTATTGTTGTTTTGCGCCATTTCTAAAATCAACTCCGATGATAGGCTTAATATCTTTCTTCTTTGCTTCTTGAATGAAAGGGAGGCATGCAGACGTTGAGTTAATGTCTGTTAAAGCGATACTTGTACACTGGTTTTCCTTCGCAATTTCTACAAGAGTTTTGGGACAAAAAGTGCCGTATCGCAAACTGTAATAAGTGTGCGTATTAAGGTACATTTAAATATTTTATATGCGAGGTTGAGCTACAAAAGTATTAAAATATAACCATAATTTGACTAAAAATTAATCAAATTATTAACAATTGGGACAATTTGATTAAATCGAATATATTCCATTTTTAATGGCGTATATAACAAGGCCTGCAATGTTTTTTGCATTTGTCTTTTCGGAAATAGCGGAGCGGTGTCCTTCTACAGTTCTTACGCTAATACATAATTGTTTAGCGATTATTTTATTGGTTAAACCATCACAAACCAGTTGAATGATTTCAATTTCTCTTTGGCTTAATTCTTCTTTTGAGAATGTTGGGGCTATGTTTTTTTCAATAATTAATTTCGACAAAAGTGAATGTGAAATTTTATCATCAAAATAATAACCTTGCTGATTAACGGCGTGTATTGCTTCAATTACTTTTTCGATGTCACAATTCTTTGGAAGAAATCCTCTCGCTCCAGCCATAATACATTCGGAAATAAATTCGTCGGCATAAAACATACTAACAATAATTACTCTAATGTCAGGATATCTATCCGTTATAAATTTTAATGCATCTTGTCCATTTAAAACAGGCATTTCCAAGTCAAGTAGAACGATGTCTGTTTTTTCCAATTTTAATTGATCTAAAAGAATGGCGCCATTTTCTGCTTCAATGACAACTTCTAGGTCATCTTCATCAGTAAGAAGAGAAATAATGCCCTGACGAACTAACTGATGGTCTTCTGCAATAGCAATTTTAATTGGTTTCATAATTGTTATATGGAGTGATTAATTTTATCTCAGCGCTATTTTCATTTTTGGAAAAATACAATTTCCCATTTAAAATAATAACTCGGGATTGCATAGAATTAAGACCAAGTCCATTTGAGTTGTTAGCGAAAACTTCAAATTCTTGATTCGTAATGCCTTGGCCATTGTGAGATATTTTAAGTATGATTTCTTTATTTTGTATTTCAAGAAAAACTTGAATATTTGTAGGTGGGTCGTGTTTAATCAAATTATTCATTAATTCTAAAAACACACGGTAAATGTTAAGTTTTACCTGTTTACTTGTAAGTTGATCTTCGATTATGTTTGTTGTGAAGTATTTATCAGGAATCGGCAACTGATTAATGAAGCTTTGAATTGATTTTATTAATCCAAATTTAAGTAAAAAATGAGGTGTTAGATCGTGACTAACAGATCGAACATTTTCAATGATTTTATCTAAAAAGATCTTATCATTTTCAATGTGTTCTGCCTCAAGAGTGTTTTTTTCTATGGATCTTTTGTGCTTCGTTAAATTAAGTTTTAAAGTAGACAGAAGTGGTCCAACTTCATCGTGTAAATTTGCTGCAATTTTTTCCCTTTCATTTTCTTGAGTATCGATTATGGATCGCAATAACTGTAGTTCTTTATTTTTTATAATTAATGTGTGTTCTTTTTCTCTTTCAACAATTTTATTTCTATATATAACAACAAAAAATAAAATTGCAAGAATCAAAATAAAGACGACGGCAGAGCCGGTCATTACAATTAGCAGTATGTTTGTCTCGTTCTCCATAATCCGATAGTAATAAGTATGTTAAACAATATAGTGGCGCTTAATTGGATTTGAAATGTGTAATAAAAAACCCAATTGTCACTTCCTCTTAAAATTTCTTCAAATAGGGAAAAGAAAATTGTTGAACCGAAATAAATGAGCATCGCACTGCTAATCCAAAAAGGTAAATGTTTTGTTAATTCTATAATTTCTAGTTTCATGAAAACTGATCTAAAATAATACAACACTAAAAACATTACGGAAAGACTCAAAATGATGTACGGAATTGTATTTGAATGAGAAAAACCATTCTCAGTGATAGCAAAATAAATAGAAGTAATTAAAAACATTAGTCCTAAAATCCAGGTCAATTGTTTGTTTTTTTTCTCAGTAAAAAACAGCCGAAAAATTCCAAAAACAAATATACCCGCAATTAAAGTGTATATATTAATAACCATGTATGATATTTTTGCTGAGAAAGGAATTATTTCGGACAAAATTCCAGGGATAAATGAAATTGTCAAATACAAAAGAAGGATAAATTTTAATTGAAAATCAATCCTTCCATTGTAAAGTAAAAGTCCTGTTATTGGCACGATATAACTAAAGTTAGAAATTACAATAAATACGTCGAGCCAATTCAATTTTTTAACTATTTAGTTTATTTTTATCTGGGCATCTAGGTGGACAAGGCAATGTTTTTTCTAAAATAACCCCGTCAACCATGTCATTTTCGTTGGCATCTGCACCAACAAAGACAAGATTTTTAACCCCGTTATCAAGTCCATAATATATTCTTACTCCCATACAACCGTCTTGATCTAAAATCTTTTGCAATTTGTTTTTCCCTACAAAATGTGCAATAATTTCACCTTCAGTTATCGTGTCTCGATACTCTTTTGTCCAAGCAGAAGCTTCCGCTAAAGTTACAATTTCAGATTCATTTCCTTTAAAAGCCATAGTATAATAATTTAATAGTTTATAACCACAATATAACCTTTTAGTAAACTCATTTTACACGGTCTATTTTATCGATTTTCACCATAAAGTCATTATAGGCCTAATATTGATTACTAATGATTTGATTTATAGACATTCACTTTTTTGTTGGCGTGAAAAGTTTTTGTAAAAAACAGGTGTTTATACCTATAGAAACAGGTATTTACCACATTGACAATTGCAAAAGGTTTATAATTCATTCAAAAATTACAATGGCTTAAATATATGTTATCTTTGAACTGTAACATGAAAAAATGGATAGTATAAAATACATTGATCGCCTATCAGGAGATGAAAAAACCGAATCTGTACCAGGAGATAAAATGATGAAATGGCTTTACGGGTCATCAATGGGTAACCTTGCTTTACATTTATTATTAAAAAGGAAGTTTGTTTCTGTTCTAGGAGGATGGTATATGAACAGCAAGTTCTCAAAAAAGAGAATTGAAGATTTCGTGAATAAATTTGAAATCGATATGGATGACTATGTTCAGAATGATGTTTCAAAATTTAAGCATTTCAACGATTTTTTCTATCGTAAAATAAATCCTTTAAAAAGACCTTTAGGTCACGGCGTTGTGTCACCTGCAGATGGAAAAACACTAGCTTTTGAAACGATATCGGATACAAGTCAATTTTTCGTCAAAGGAAAGGGTTTTTATCTGAAAGACTTTTTGAGGTCGGATGAATTGTCGAAAAAGTATCATGAGGGGGCTATGTTAATCATTCGTTTAGCACCAACCGACTACCATCGTTATCATTTTCCAGCGCAAGGGATTGCAAGTGAAACATCAACTATTAATGGTCACTATTTTTCTGTATCTCCCATTGCTCTTAAAAAAAGTTTGGAAATATTTTGCGAAAACAAGCGCACTATTAGTACTTTAAAAACAATGGATTGTGGTGATATACTTATATCAGAGGTAGGAGCTACAATGGTTGGGAGTATTTTGCAGACATATAGTTCAGAAAGTAATGTTTCTGCAGGTCAAGAAAAGGGATATTTTGCTTTTGGAGGTTCTACCGTTGTTCTGTTGTTCGAAAAAGGGAAGATTAAGTTTTCAGAAGATTTAATTAAAAACACACTTAAAGGAATAGAAACTCAAGTTTTAATGGGGCAAACGATTGCTAAATCTATAAATTAATATTTCATTCTTTAATTTTGGAGGCGTTTGATTATCTTCCGTTCTGAATAAATTCATTACTTTAAAAAAAATAAAACTACTACATGAATTCTATAATTTCAGTGATTATTTGTTCTGCATTTTTAGCGGGTATTACTTCTTGTCAAAATGAAGTAAAAAAAACGAAGTCGAAAAAAAGAATTGTTCAATCACAAAACTCTTCGAACAAAGCAATAACTCAAAATAGCATATCTAAAAAGAGTGCTAAATCTTCAAAAGATATTCAAAAAAGCGATACGAATACAGTAATGAAAAAAGAGACGAAAGTTTCTACCCAAAACGCTACTGGGAGCACTAAAAATAATTCATCCACATTTATGTTTGACGTTTCTGAAGCGGGTGGATCTATTCCATCAGGCATGGGTACTTCAGAAGGAACTTTTGGTACGGATAATGGTTTTGTGAGAGGTTCGGGAGACGGTTCTAAGCCAGTTGTTGAATCAACGATTTCAAAAAGAGAAAGGCTTAATGATGTTGATTTAAAGGGTATAGCGTCGCTAGAAGTTACAAAAATTAGTTTAAAGCTGATAATCAACGATAGAGGAGATGTAGTTAGTACTTCACTTAACTATAGCGATCCTGTTTCAGCAGACAAAGTCATTATTGAAAATGTTATGAGAGAAGTTAAAAAGCAAGTGAAATACGAAATAGATCCAGGGGCTAATCTTGTAAATGTGTATTACAATGTAATCGTAAAACCATGATGGTTAAATTATCCTAAAGCTTGTTTTATTTGTATTTCTGCTAAATCTATGACGGGATTTTTTGATTCTATTTTTGAAAATAATATTGAGAGTTCAGTACATGCGATAACAAGGGTTACATTTGGGTAGCTATTCATGAATTTTCGAATCCAGTTTAGATCTTCATCAACGACTCCTTGAGAATAAATACTTGTTCGAATACGATCAATTTCTAGTAATTCCTCCTTGATTAAAGAAACCTTTTCCGCCTTTAGCTTCTTTGCGATATAATTAGATTCCATCATGTATAATGATCCTAGTACAATGAATTTGGAAAAATTGCAATCGTTACTCCTAACCTTTTCAAAGTTTAGTGGATGTGTAATTTTATTTCTTATAGATTCCGGGAGGTAAATTTGATCAACGGTCTCATGAAGAGTAATGTTTGGGATGAGTATTTTTGTAACTTCTAATTTATTTAACTCAATAATATTACGCTCAATAATTGGTGCTAGTTCTTTTGTTTTGTAAGGTAAGTAATGATTGATTTCATTAAAATTAACATTTAGCATTTTAAAGGGGCACGTGGAAAATCCTCCATTAATTTTATTGAATTCTTCATTAATTCTATTAATATAGTGTAGTGTTGAATAGTTTCCAAGGCCAAGTATTCCTAACATAATATTCAATTAATATTGGTTTGCATCTCCGCAAGGATTTGCCTCTGGATTAATGCCGCAGTTTCCAAAATTGTTCGCAGGTTTGAGCTGCTTTTTTTCTCTTATTCTTGCCATTGATCTACTTATACTGCTCAAATCAAATTTCTCATTTAATATTTTAGAAACTTCCATGATACTTAGGTTCTCAAAGTCAATTTCTTGAATTAAATTATCTAGTTCATTATTCATTAAGCAATACTTAAAATAACATTCATAAAATATTTTTTACTATCCATCAATATACGATTGATTTCAAAGTTTGTATGAAGTAAAATGTCCTTTAGTACTTCTTCTGAGTATTTTCTTGATATTTCGGTACTAATCCGTTCATTTTCTTTAAACATAACATTTAAATTTAATTCCCCGATTTCAACTTTTTGTTCTTTTTTGCTTACCAAGTAACTTTTTGCTATACCTTCAGATTCCTCGTAATATGCCAAATGTTCAAATTGATTTCGATTGAAATTTGCATTTAGATCTCGGTTAATTCTATCTAGAAGGTTTAAGTTAAATTCTCTTGTAATTCCTGTTTTATCATTGTAAGCAGGAAGTACAATTTCATTTGATTTTATCTTGTCGAGACCTAGTAATAGTTTGTCTTTACTTTGCATTACATCTCCAAGTTTCGATAAAAAATCACTCGCTTCATCATCCGTTAGATTTCCTAGGTTTGAACCTAAAAAAAGAATAATCTTAGGTGTGTCTCGGTCTTTTAGATTGTTTAAAACATTAAAGTAAGTGCCTTGCATTGGCGTTACTTTTAGTTCAGGTAGTTTTACACTTAACATTTGATTCAATCCATCCAAAGCATTTTGAGATATGTCAATGGGAATGTATTCAACTTGATAGTTTTCTTGAATAAGTTGAGTTAATAATTTAATCGTTTTCGTCCCATCACCAGCACCCAATTCAATCAATTCAATTTTTTTCGTTCTATCAATTTCAAAAGATGAGATGATTTCTGGCGCTTTCATATCGAAAATTTCCATTTCTGATTTAGTTAGATAATATTCCGGCATTGCCATTATTTGCTGGAAAAGTTTATCTCCTTTTGAGTCATAGAAATATTTAGATGGTAAAGTTTTGTTTTCTTTATTTAATCCTTCTAAAACATCTTTTTTGAATTGTTCAATCATAAAATTATACTACTATTATTAATTTTCAAAAGTTCTTTATTGCATTATCTTGTCCTATTCATTTGACTAATCGTATGCCTGTAAATTGCCATTGATATTTTGGGTGGAAAAAGTTTCGATACGTTTTTCTACTATGTTTTAATGGGGTGGCCACTGATGCGCCTCTCAATACCATTTGATTTACCATAAACTTCCCATTATATTCTCCAACAGCTCCTTCCTTTATTTTAAACTTAGGATAGGGCAAGTAGGCCGAATTAGTCCATTCCCATCTATGTCCCCATTTAAAATTATCTGCAGCTACTTCCCATTCAAATTCTGTAGGTAATCTCATTCCTTTCCAATTGGCATAGGCATTCGCTTCATAGTAACTTACGTGTGTTAAAATTGCATTAGGATTTACTTTTTTT
>Ga0102814_10001645_pt1 | contig 15697 bp, 13 predicted proteins | sample ColrivemetaGS741_FD_79112 | JGI IMG/M metagenome (GOLD analysis project Ga0102814, IMG submission 79112) | Estuarine microbial communities from the Columbia River estuary - Flood tide ETM metaG S.741 | ecosystem: Environmental > Aquatic > Marine > Intertidal zone > Estuary | place: USA... | reverse complement strand
TTTAAATTTGAATCGAGTATTTTATCCAAATACGGGTGGATTGATAAAGCGATGTGCGACAGATGGTCTAAAGCAATCATTGAATGGATAAATCCAGAATTTTATTTGGAATCAACATTGTCTTCTGTGTTAAATAAGGATTATGTAAAATTAATCCCAACATTCGATATCGATAATACATATGCCTATATGCACAAGAAAGGATTTAGGAAATGGATGTCAATTTTTAAAGATTTGGTTTATTTCAATTTCAACCGAATTAAGGAAAGAAATTTAGTTTTAAAAGGTAACTGCAAAGACCCATACGATACTTTTGAGTTTATAAAAAATGTTCAAGATGAACACGAGAACTCTAAAATATTTTGGTTAGTTAAAAACAATGGTAAGAAAGATAGAAATATACCTTTAAGTTCAAAACCACATCAACGTTTGATAAAATCGTTAAATAATGTAAATCTTCATCCATCTTATGACTCTTTTTTAGAAAAGGATAAAGTTCGATTAGAGAAAGAAAATCTGGAAAGAGTAACAGGCAAAAAAATAACAGCAACAAGGCAACATTATTTAAGAATGAAATTGCCAGAAACGTACGTTAATTTGATTGATTTAGGTGTTAAACATGAATATTCAATGGGTTTTGCAGAGCATGTAGGATTTAGATGTGGAACGGCAAGGCCTCACTTTTGGTTTGATTTAAATAAAAATAAACTAACTGAATTATTGATTCATCCTTTTGTATACATGGATGGTACGTTGAATGAATATATGAAATTGACTCCAGTAGAAAGTAAAGACGTGATTCAGAATTTATTTGATGAGGTTAAAACTTTTGGAGGAGATTTTGTATTTATTTGGCACAATGAAACAATAGGCGAGTACGGGAAGTGGCATGGATGGAGAAGCGTTTTAGAATTCACATTAAAATTACAATGATGCGTAAAAAGATAGTACTTACAGGAGTTGTTTTAGTTTTGTTATCAATCGTTTTTGGTGCTTTTGGGGCTCACAAACTGAAAGAATTAATAGATGTAAAAGATTTGCAAACGTTTGAAACTGGTGTTAAATATCAAATGTACATTGGACTTTCATTTCTAATTATTGGATTTAATGGTGATAAAATTAAGACTCATTTAAGTCTTACAGTTATATTAATTGGAATAGGAATCCTCCTATTTTCAGGATCGATTTACTTTTTATCTTTAAAATCAATAATTGGTGATTGGGTTAAATATTTAGGACCAGTTACGCCTATTGGCGGTCTTTTCATGATTATAGGATGGATTTTGTTATTCATTCAAATTCTAAAGGATGAGAAATAATAAGTTTAGTATTACCGTTTTAGGATCTGGAACATCACAAGGAGTTCCTGTTATCGCTTGTGATTGTGACGTTTGTACTTCTGATAATCCAAAAGATAAAAGACTTAGAAGCTCCCTGTTAGTTTCTTTAGACGAAGAGAACTATGTTATTGATAGTGGACCTGATTTCCGTCAGCAAATGTTGCGCGAGAAGGTGAAAAGCCTCAGAGGTATACTTTACACGCATGAACATAAAGATCATATTGCAGGAATGGATGATGTAAGAGCATTTAATTATCGAGAAAAGAGAGATATGGAGCTGTTTTGTTCTGAAGATGTTGAAATGGCTTTGAGAAGAGAGTTTTCATATGTTTTTTTACCAAATACCCACCCAGGAATACCAAAGGTAAATCTAAACCGAATTGATAATGAGCCTTTTTATCTCTTAAAAGAAAAGATTATTCCGATTCAAGTGATGCATCATAAAATGCCTGTCTTTGGGTTTAGAATTCGAGATTTTGTGTACATCACAGATGCAAAAACCATTTCTAAATCAGAGAGAGAAAAGGTGAGAGGCGCTAAAGTGTTGTTTATAAATTCATTACATTTACAAGAGCATGTTTCTCATTTTAATTTGGAAGAAGCTTTAGCTTTTATAGAAGATGTAAAACCTGAAAAAGCATACTTAACTCATATCTCTCATTTGTTTGGCAAATTTGAAGATATTGAGAAAAGACTTCCTGAAAATGTATTTGTTGCATACGATGGCTTGAAAATAGATTTAACAATTAATTAGTAGCATATTATAGAATATTTTAAATTTGTAATTCAATAGAAAAAAACGATGGCAAACAATTTATTAAAAGGTAAACGAGGAATAATATTTGGAGCACTTAATGAGCAGTCAATCGCATGGAAAGTAGCTGAAAGAGCTCATGAAGAAGGTGCAACATTTGTACTTACGAATGCTCCAATAGCAATGCGTATGGGTGAAATTAACGCGTTAGCTGAAAAAACTGGAAGCACCGTTATTCCTGCAGATGCGACGAGTGTAGAGGATTTGGAAAATTTGGTAAGTCAAGCCATGGAAATCTTAGGTGGTAAAGTAGATTTTATTTTACACTCTATTGGTATGTCTGTAAATGTTCGTAAAGGAAATCATTATACAAATGAAAATTACGATTACACAATGAAGGGATTGGATGTTTCAGCATTATCTTTTCATAAAGTAATGCAGACTGCAATGAAACAAGATGCAATGAATGATTGGGGTTCTATAGTGGCTTTAACTTATATTGCCGCTCAAAGAGTTTTTCCAGATTATAATGATATGGCAGATAATAAATCATATCTTGAATCAATTGCTAGAAGTTTTGGATATCATTATGGAATTGCTAAAAAAGTTAGAGTTAATACAATATCTCAATCTCCTACTATGACAACTGCTGGTTCAGGTGTTAAAGGATTTAATGAGTTTATCAATTATTCTGAAGAAATGTCTCCGCTTGGGAATGCATCTGCTTTAGCTTGTGCTGACTATTGCATTTCTTTATTTTCAGATCTAACAAAATATGTAACAATGCAGAATTTATTTCATGATGGTGGTTTCTCTAATACTGGAGTTACGCAATCTGTTATTGAAAAATTTAGCGATTAATTGTAATTAAAATACAAAATGAAAAATGCAGCTATTGGCTGCATTTTTTTGTGCAGATAATAATTTGATTTATTAAAGCGTTATCATATTAAACTAATTTGAATATTATGAAGTGTGTCTTTTATATGTTTTTTTTATTGCCAATAATGGTTTTCTCTCAACCTTTAAATTATAAAGATAATCAAGGTGGAACATTTTCAATTGGTTTCAGGACAACCATGAGCGGCTTTAATTCTCACCCTGAAGAAAGTTCGGGACTTGGTACGGGGGCGCAATTTCGTATTCAGTTTGCAGATCGTGTTAATTCTGACTGGTTTTTCGATTATATAAATAGTAGTATTGGTGATTATGCAAGCAGAACAGATTATCATATTGGATGGAGTGTTTTATATTATTTAAGACCGAAAACGGATCCGTTTTTAAAACCATATCTATTGGCTGGGCATTGTTTTGATTATACAAAATTGACAGATAACTTTAATCAGTCAAATTATTCAGAAAGATGGAGCTCAGCAGTACAGGGTGGAGTAGGACTACACTTTAATTTAACACAAAGATTAGATTTATCTCTCGTTTCACAATACATGATTCATTTGGGAAATAATGTTCATGCTGAAATCCATGATGGTGTTGTAGATTTTCATGATGAAAAAGGATCAAGTATGGAGGGGCATTTATTATTTAATGTGAGTGTTAATTATAAAATTGCAGATTTATGGTAAGGTTATTTTATACAGGGTTATTGATTCTAGTCTCAAATGTTTCATTCGGTCAGAAAGCCGAAGGGAAGTTGATGTATTACATTCCTCAATCATACATTCAACCAGGGATGTTAGAGGGTTCTGCAACTTTTTCACCATCTTCTATGCTTAATAGAGCATCAAATAATTATTATTTATCGGGTTTTGCTGCTTATACACTTGACAATAAAATAAGTATACGCAGCGACAATTATTTCTTAATGAATTCTTCTGAAGATGATCCATTTTTAGATCAAGCGTTTAGATCTTACATTGGAGCATTTTATCATTTCAGAAAAGATGAAAACTCAAATTGGGATAAATATGTTGGTTTTCAACCAGGTGTTGCTTATTTAAAGCGCAATCTTTATTATGGAGGGAAGAACACATTTGCGCCAAATTATGAGGAGGGACATTTGGTGCCATCATTCTCAGTTAGTGTTGGCACCTCATTTTATGTATGGAAATATTTTAATTTTTATGCAAATCTTGCTTATGTTAATTCTAATCTGAAAGCAGTTTCAGGCGGTCCATTTAAAACAGATGAATTAATTTTTTCAGCAGGTTTAGGATTTCAAATTCAAACAAGAAAGAATTAAAGAATGCCTTTACTAGCAAGGAATTGATCTAAGGAATTTTCATCAGAATAAAGAACATCTCTTGCTTTACTTCCTTTGAATGGACCTATAATACCTAATCCTTCCAGTTGGTCCACAATTCTACCAGCTCTGTTGTACCCTAATTTTAATTTACGCTGAAGTAAGCTAGCAGAGCCTTGTTGGTGCATGACAACAATTCTTGCTGCATCTGCAAAAAGAGGATCAAGTTCGTCATCATCAATAGAGCCAGCTCCTTCAGCTGCTTCACCAACATATTCTGGTAGTAACAAAGCATCTGGATAACCTCTTTGGTCGCCAATAAATTCGCAAATTTCTTCTACTTCAGGTGTGTCTACAAATCCACATTGCAATCGAACGAGGTCTTGTCCAGTACTAATAAGCATATCACCTCGACCAATTAATTGATCGGCTCCAGATGCATCTAGAATTGTTCTTGAATCGATTTTTGATAATACTCTAAACGCTATTCTGGCAGGGAAGTTTGCTTTAATCATACCTGTAATTACATTTACAGATGGTCTTTGTGTAGCAACGATTAAGTGGATACCAACAGCTCTCGCAAGTTGCGCTATACGTGCAATTGGTTGTTCAACTTCTTTTCCTGCAGTCATAATTAAATCGGCGAACTCATCAATTAACACAACAATGTAAGGCAGGTATCTGTGTCCTTTTTCTGGGTTTAATTTACGTGCAATAAATTTCGTGTTGTATTCCTTAATGGTTCTAACATGAGCTGTTTTTAATAGGTCATATCTATCATCCATTTCGATGCATAGAGAATTTAATGTTGCAACAACTTTTGTTGTGTCAGTTATAATAGCGTCTTCTTCTCCTGGTAATTTAGCCAAGAAATGACGTTCAATTTTATTGTATAAGGTAAGCTCAACCTTTTTCGGATCTACAAGAACAAATTTCACTTGAGCGGGATGCTTTTTGTAAAGGATTGAAATCAGAATAGCATTTAAACCAACAGACTTTCCTTGACCTGTTGCTCCAGCAACCAATAAGTGAGGCATCTTTGTTAAGTCAAATGTAAAAGTCTCATTTGTAATTGTTTTACCCATTACTACAGGTAGTTCAAAATCAGATTCCTGGAATTTTTTTGAAGCAATTAACGAACGCATACTTACCATTTCTGGCTTACTGTTTGGTACCTCGATTCCAATCGTTCCTTTTCCTGGAATCGGTGCAATAATTCTAATTCCAAGGGCGGCAAGACTTAGTGCGATATCATCTTCAAGATTTTTAATTTTAGAAATTCGGACACCTGGAGCTGGTACAATTTCATATAAGGTAACAGTTGGACCAACAGTTGCCATAATTTTAGAAATTTCAATTTTGTAATTACCAAGTGTTTCTACGATCTTATTCTTGTTCGATTCTAATTCCGATTTATCGACATTTACACTTTTCCCTCCCCAATCTTTCAGTAAATCAATTGATGGTAGTGTATAATTTGCAAGGTCCAATTTAGGATCATAATCACCATATTCTTTACGATGATTGTCAACTTCGTCTTCAGATAATTGTTTGTCATCTTCATTCTCTTCAGCAACTACAACCGAGAATTCATCATCATTGTCATCAATTTCAAGGGGACTCGTTTCCTCCTCAATACTATCGGTTTCTGAGTCTTCCGTAGCGTCAATTATTTCAGAAATAAATTCTTCCTCATCTTCGTCAAGCAGATTTTCTTCAAAGACCAATCTTTCGGAAATGTCATCATTTTGAATTTCATCTTCATTGATTAAATTATTCACTGCTAAATCATCTTCAGCTTTTACTTCAGCTAATACACTGCTTGGAATTTCTTCCTTCGATTTCTTTTTGATCGCTCCGATTCTTCTTAGAAAGGATAAAAACTCTTCATGAAAAAGTAAGAGACTGCAAATATATCCCAGACCTAAAATGAAAATTAATGTACCGAATCGGCCTAAAGTAAGAATAAGCCAATCATTTAGTTGAAATCCAAAAGTTCCGCCTATGTAGCTTGTGCTTTTAGCGAAAAATCCTAAGAACATACTACTCCAGATCATTAAAACAAGTGAAATTGAAGTCGATTTACCTATTGGTAAAATACTTTTATTGAATAAAAGTTTAATTCCAAAAATTAATGTAATGAAGGGAAAGACAAAAGCAGATAAACCAAACCAGCGATAAATTAATAAATGACTAATCCAGCTACCAAATTTACCAAGCCAATTGGCTACAGGTTCTTCATTTTGTTCAAAAAGAAAATCAAAAAAACCTTTATTTATAACTCTGTGCTGGTCAATTTTCCAAGTTAATAAATATGAAAAGCAAGAAAGAGCAAGGAATACAGTGGTAACAAGAAGGATGGTACCAATTGTTGACTTGGCTTTTTTCTCGTCAAATCGATTTCTTAATGTACTCACTAATGAATCAGATTTAACTGGCTCTTTTCTTTTTTGCTTTGATTTCTTTGCTTTCGAAGGTTTTGAAGTCGTTGCACTTGACTCTTGCTCTTCGATATATTCGTTTTCTATACTCATTTCGCTGTTATCTTATACGAAGATACCAATGAAAAAGGCTTAAAAGAAGATGCGAAACTTATCTTCTACACAGTAGAATGTTAGTTTTCATTTGAATTTGGAATTTCAGGAGCCTTTGTGTTTAGTATTTCATCCATAAATTCATCGATAGTTACCTTTTTATAATCAGATGGAATTCCAAACAGGTCTCTATTTGGTGTGTATTCATTAAATCGAACTAATTCATAATCCAGTATTCCGTCCACGGTTACAACGCTGTAACGAATTAGGAGTCCAGGGATTTCTGGGAAGTTGTTTAAGTATTTGTTGGGGTGTTTTTTTAAATATAAAAACTCAATTGGTGATTCATATGCAGGATGATTTACGATAACTCTATTCGCTTTTTGCCCTGAGATTTTTCGTTTAAAACATTTCTTTTTGAAAGTATATCTTTTTGATGCATTGATTGAATCTGATGATTCAATGTCAGATTTTATTGCGTAATTGTTAATTGGTGTATTAAGAAGGATGTATGACTTTTTTAACTCCATGTGTCTTATCGAGACTTGGTCGCCCAATTGGCTTGTATGATTTTCCATTCTTGTGATGGTATCATTGGTGTATAAAATCATTTTATTATCAGGAAGAATAGTTCTTAAAGATGTGTCTCTTGCCGAAATTTTATACTCTAGCATGCCGATAAACGGCTGTTGCTTCTGACTAAAGGTTGTAAAGCTATAGAGTAACACTAATTGAGTAAGGATGATTTTGGTTAATTTGGACATTTAATTCTGTTTTATTGTAAAACGTATTATTAAAACTTCGTTACAAGCTGTAAAATTAAACCAATAAATCATTACATCAAGGTATTATTGATGGATGATTATACTATTTTTGTATTTCAAATCTTTTTATGAGCCGAAAAATTGAAATTATATTAAATAAATCAGAAATAACGGCAGGTACAAGGGGATCTTCTTTGGGACCTGATGCCATTATTACTGCTGCAAGGAAAAGTGGATCGTTAATATTTGGAAATTATCCAATTACAACAATTCCAGTTATGAATCACATGTTAGATCAACCTGTAAAATTTCCTTTTGCGAAAAGAATTGAAGGACTGATTCAAATCTTTGATAATATCTCAAATGCAGTTCAGAAATCAATTAATGAAGATAGGTTTCCATTGATTCTAGCGTCTGATCATGGATCTGCTGGTGGAACTATTGCAGGTTTAAAAGCTTTGCATCCAAATAAAAAGCTTGGTGTAATTTGGATTGACGCTCATGGAGACTTACATACTCCTTATACTACGCCATCTGGAAACATGCATGGGATGCCATTGGCAACTGCAATTGGTGAAGATAATCTAGACTTTAAGAGGAATGATGTTAAAGGGGAGGTTGCAGGATTTTGGCAAAAATTGAAAGATACAGGAGTTAAGGGACAAAAAATTGATCCTTCTCATTTGGTTTTTATAGCTGTTAGAGATACAGAGCCAGAAGAGGAAGCATTGATGGAAAAGTATAATATAAAAAATCATACAGTTGCTGATTTAAGGAAGAAGGGGATTCAATCCATTATCAACGAAACTTTAACACAGTTAGAAACTTGTGATATGATTTATGTTTCTTTTGATGTGGATTCAATGGATCCGGATTTGACTTCATACGGAACAGGAACACCAGTGAAAGAAGGACTTACTCCTGAGGAAGGGAATGATCTTTTAGTGGGGTTTGCAAAGGAAAAAAGAACGGCTTGTATTGAGTTTGTTGAAGTAAATCCATGCTTGGATAATCAAAAAAATAGAATGGCTGAAATCACGTTTGAATTGGTTACTAATGTGATTTTAGAATTGGAAAAATAAAAAATGGAAGATCTTATAAAAAATATCGTTTTAGAAAATGCAGTTTCATTGTTCGGTGAAAATATCGACGGAAATCTAATTCAGTTTCAAAAAACCAGAAAAGAATACGAAGGCGATATTACTCTTGTTGTTTTCCCATTTGGTAAGTTAATGAAGTGCTCTCCAACGGATGCAGGTCAAAAAATAGGTCAATTTATTGTAAATGAAATAGAAGAGGTTGAAAAGTTTAATGTAGTAAGTGGCTTTCTTAATTTGGTTATTTCTGATGATTATTGGATCGGAAAATTGAATGAAGCTTGTTCTGACGATAATTTTGGGAAGTGCGAATCGAATTCTAAGTCAACCATAATGGTTGAATACTCTTCACCCAACACTAATAAACCACTTCACTTAGGTCATTTAAGAAATAATTTTTTAGGTTATTCAGTCGCTGAAATATTAAAAGCTAACGGACACCATGTTGTTAAGACTCAGATAATAAATGATCGTGGGATTCATATTTGTAAGAGTATGTTAGCTTGGGAAAGATTTTCTCCGTTAAATGAAAAAGGCGAGCGAGAGACTCCTGCAAATACGGGGTTAAAGGGTGATAAACTTGTCGGTAAATATTACGTCGAATTTGATAAAAACTTCAATAAGGAAGCAAATCAAATAATTAACGACTGGAACAATAATGTGACAGATGGCTATCCTGTAGAGGTAGTTGATGAGTTTAAAAAACTTTCAAATGCAAAGGAGGGAAAGGATGAAAAAGCCATTGCTACCATTGATGGTAAAATTAAAGATTTAGCGAAAAACCAATCACCTTTATTATTGGACGCTAAAGAAATGCTGATCAAGTGGGAAGCAAGAGATCCACAAGTTTATTCATTATGGACAACTATGAATGGTTGGGTCTACAAAGGCTTTGAATCAACCTATAAAGCTATGGGGGTTGATTTTGATAAGGTATATTACGAATCAGATACTTTTGTTCTAGGAAAGGATTTGGTTGTTGAAGGACTCAAAAATGGTGTTTTTTATAAAAAGGAGGACGGTTCTGTTTGGATTGATTTAACTGATGAAGGTCTCGATGAGAAGATAGTTCTTCGATCTGATGGGACTGCAGTTTACATGACACAAGATGTCGGTACAGCCGTTGATCGATTTAAAGATTACCCGGATTTAAAAAGTATTATTTATACAGTTGGTAACGAGCAAGACTATCATTTCAGTGTATTGTTTTTGATTCTTAAAAAACTGGGATTTGAATGGGCTGACGACTGTTTTCATTTGTCTTATGGGATGGTTGATTTACCAAGTGGTAAAATGAAATCAAGAGAAGGCACTGTGGTTGATGCTGATGAATTAATGTCTGATGTTGTTGATAAAGCCAAAGAAATGACACAAGAAAGAGGTCATATTGAAGGCTTAAGTGATGCGGATAAAAACACTCTATTTCAGTTGATTGGAATGGGTGGTTTAAAGTATTACTTGTTAAAAGTAGATCCTAAAAAGCGAATGCTTTTTAATCCTGAAGAATCAATTGAGCTAAACGGAAATACAGGGCCATTTATTCAATATACGCACGCTCGAATTAAGTCGTTGTTAAAAGATACAGCATCGTTTAATAAGATTGAAAATGCAAGTTTGATGCTTGAAGAGAAGGAAATTATCAAGTGTTTGTTAGATTTTCCAACTGTTATTACAGAAGCAGGAAAGAATTATTCTCCAGCCTTGATTGCTAATTACTCTTATGAATTAGTTAAGTCTTACAATCATTTCTATCAAGCGGTACCAATCTTAATTGAGGAGGATGACAATTTGAAAAATATGCGTTTAGTACTAAGTAATAAGGTTGCCAAAACTATTGCGATAGGAATGTCCCTTCTAGGAATCGACGTTCCAGATAGAATGTAATTTAGGTTTATGAAAAATCGTCTAAATCAGCTTTTAAAGTTTTTAAACTTGACGCATGATCAAGAGGAATTTTCTGTTATTGATAAATCGATAGAAGAAAGTGTTGAGTTAAGGGGAACCAATTTATGGATTCTTATTTTCGCTATCGTTATCGCTTCTATTGGGTTGAATATGAATTCAACAGCTGTTATTATTGGAGCAATGTTGATTTCTCCTTTAATGGGACCAATAAATGGAATAGGTTATAGTATTGCAACGTACGATGTTTATTTACTTAAAAAATCGTTGAAGTATTACTTTTTTTCAATGGCTACCGGATTGGTTGCTTCTTATTTCTATTTCTTGTTAACTCCAATAAAAACCGAGTACTCCGAATTGTTGTCACGAACTACTCCAACTATTTACGATGTTATTATTGCCATGTTTGGTGGTCTCGCAGGTATTGTTGCATTGAGTAGTCGTCAAAAAGGCAACGTAGTTCCTGGTGTTGCTATTGCAACAGCATTAATGCCTCCGCTTTGTACAGCTGGTTATGGTTTATCCATCGGGAATTGGTCATATTTCTTAGGAGCTTTATACCTATTCATGATTAATTCCGTATTTATTGCCTTGTCAGCAATGATTGTTTCACAATTACTTAAGTTCCCAAAGAAAACTTTTCTTTTATCAAAAGAGATTAAAAATCAACGAATAATAGTTGCCATTATTGTAACATTAACTGTTCTGCCAAGTATGTATTTTGGTTATACTTTGGTTAAAAAGGAACAATTCCGGAATGCATCAGCTCTTTTCATTGAAACTGTATCAATTCACGACGGTAATTTTTTGTTGTCTCATAAAATCAATGTTGATAATTCATCTATCAAACTTGTTTATGGAGGATTAGAATTAAGTGATTCATCGTGTCTCAGATTGAAAGAAGTGGCAAAAGAATTTGGATTGGAAAATGTAGCGTTGAAAATTGAACATGGATTAAAAACAAGAGACGCGGATTTAATGATGAGACAAAACTCTTCTCTTGAAGGAATCAGTAATGAGCTACTGAAAATTAAAATGTCTTTAAATGAAAAGAATACAGCACTTGATAGTTTAACACATACAATGTTGTCGGGTGAAACTATTCTTAAAGAAGTCAGTGCTTTTTATCAGAATATAATTGGCTGCTCGGTTTCCAATAGTATTCAATTTACAGATTCAATACCAGCAAATGGAACTCCTATAAAAGTAGTTGTATTTGATATAAAAGGTAAGCTTTTAAATTCTGAAAAGCAGCGAGTTGAAGCTTGGTTAAGAAGAAGACTGAATGATTCACTTGTTGTAGTGAAGTTCTAGTCGAAATTTTTTAAAGCTTTATTTAAATCGTGCAATGGCAACCCCATTACATTGTAATAACAACCAATTATCCCCTTTACGCCAATGTATCCAATCCATTCTTGAATTCCGTATGAACCGGCTTTATCGATAGGGTTGTATTTGCTAACGTAATGTTGAATATCTTCATCAGATAGGATCGAAAATTGTACTTCTGTTTTTGTTGAAAACGATATTTCCTTCTTAAGCGAACATAAGTTGACTCCAGTTATTACAGCGTGAGTGTTACCTGAAAGCATTTTTAATGTTTCAATCGCTTCTGTGTGATTTTTTGGTTTGCCAATTATATTTCCATCTAATAATACAATAGTATCAGATGTTACAAGTATTTCATCTTGGATTAAGGTGCTTTTAAGAGGCGCTGCTTTTAATTTTGCAAGAAACTCTGGGACTTCAGTTGGATTTAAAGTGTCTGGATAGATTTCTTCAACATCAATTGTTCTAACTTCAACATTGTATCCTAATTCTTTGATGAGTTGCTGTCTCCTTGGGGATTTTGATCCTAATACTAATTGTTTCATAAAAGTGAAATGATTTTCCAAAATACAGGTGAAAGAGTACCGAAAATCATGGCGAATTTAACGATTAAGTTTACTTTTTTATAATCACTTTTCGAATTAGAACGAAGAATAAAGATTAATCCAGCTAGAACAAAGAAACCTGAAAGAATTATCGGAGTGTACGCTATTTTCTCAGAAAATTTTATGGCACCAGATAATAAGAATAAACCAATTAACGCAACAAGTAATAGATAGAAAATAATTTGTTTGGATTTTTTAATACCTAAAATTATCGGTAATGATTTTGAATGAATCAATTTATCACCTTCGATATCTTCAATGTCTTTTATGATCTCTCTGGCAAGATTTAATATAAAGGCAAAGAAAGCTAGTGTAGAGGAGAGGAATAGTAAAAACCATTTTCCATAATCATTCTCAAATGGAAATGAGTTTTCGACGCTACTTGAAAATCCTCCGCTTTGCTGCTGAAAAAACAGTCCAACAATTAGTGGAATTAATGCTGTTAAGATGGCAATAGAGATATTCCCAATTAAAAACTTTCGTTTAAAATTGGAGGAATAAATCCATAACACATTAATGGATAATAAATGGATAAACATATACCAGAAGGTATTAAGTTTCCAGCTTAAAACAACAGCAATACTAAATGCAATCAAATTAAACCCCCAATGAGTAATAATAGCGACTCTTCTCTTAATATGTGTGCCGATAATTAGGCGTTCTGGCTTGTTTATTCTATCAGCCTTCACGTCAAAATAATCATTGATTATATTTCCTGCTGCGGCAATTAATACGGTAGAGAAGACAAGAAGGAAAAAGAGTAGGCTATCAATTCCAAATTGAAAATCATTTTCCTGAATACTTTGCATGTACCAACCCAGTCCATACATTGTTAAAGCAATGATGAACAGGTTCAATGGGCGCATAAGTTTTATGAAGTGCATATCTATTTCTTAATGATTTTATATTCAGTTCTACGGTTTGACTGATGTGCATTTTCAATTTCTCGTTCAGTAGATAACTTCTTTATGTATTCATCAGAATAAACAGGAGCACTGCTTCCATATCCTTTAGGTGTAAGTCGTTTAGAATCAATACCCTTCGAAACTAGGTAATTGTATACTGCTTCAGCTCTACTTTGAGAAAGAGCAAGGTTGTTTGTTCCTCTTGAGTCTGTATGTCCACCAATTTCAATGGTTAAGGTATTATTTTCATTTAAAAATTCAACAAGTTTATTTAATTCGACAAACGATTCATTTCTTAAGGAAGATTTCCCTAAATCGAAAAATACATTCGCTAATAGGATCGGACGGTCACTATTAATTGGAACCAAAGGAACGTCCATATGAATTGCTTCTAATCCTTCTGGATTATTCATGTTAAAGTTTTCAGAAAAAAACGAATAACCAGGATAGGTTACATTTAATGCATAATCTCTATTGAGAGGAAGTGAAACCATGAATTCACCTGATAAATTATCAGCCTCGGAATATATAATTTCTTTACCAGTTTTAAGATCAATTAATTGAAATTTACCAGAAACGGGTTTTCTTGTTTCTGCGTCAAAAACAATTCCTTCGAAATAAAGAGTTCTTGTTGGCCTTAAATTTTCAGGCATTAAAAAGTAATAAATATCTAAATCTCCGTATCCGCCATCTCTGTCTGAAGCGAAAAAGGCAATTTCTCCTTCAGGTGAAACCATTAACGAGTTTTCGTCAAATTTGGTATTAATAGGATAACCTAAATTTTGTGGCTTCGACCAATTTCCATTTTCATCCATTCTTGTAACAAATAAATCTGATCCTCCCATGCCTATATGGCCTCTAGAGGCAAAGTACAAGGTTCTACCATCAGGATGAATCAAAACTGATTCTTCTTGCTCCGGCGTATTTATATGATCTGGAAGTCGCACTGCAGGGCCCCAATTTCCATTAGCGTCTTTTTTTGTGAAATATATATCCGAATCATTTGTTGAGTTTCTACCTCGTATTCCTCGAATAAAATACATTGTTTTGCCATCACTTGAAAGAGATGGTTGTGTTTCCCAATGAAAGGAGTTTACGGCTCCTGGCAGATTTACTGGTGTTGTCCAATTAGCACCTAACTTTTTAGTAATGAATAGATCACAACTACCTTTTCCTGTTCTGTTTTCACCATAAAACTCACCCGTAACATCAGGGCAACCTACAAAAACCAATGTTCTACCATCAGCACCAATCGTTGGAGCACCTTCATTGTTTACTGTGTTTACATTTGATGGCATAGAGATGGCTTTGCTCCAAATGTGATTATCACCTAAAGTAGAAACAAAAAAATCTTCTTGTTCCTTTATTGGTCCTTCAACACGACCATCTTCGATTCTCCTGGTAAATAAAATCGTTTTTCCATCGACTGTGATTGTCGGGAAATATTCAGGGTCTTTTGTGTTAATTCCAGGTCCAATATTGATTGGGTTAAAGTCTAATGGATTATTAAGCGCATTTGCAGCAAATGAACAACTAGCTCTTATTCCCTGGGCTTCCATTAATAATTCAGGGTTAGCCATTTTGTGATTTTCGAATAAATCTAAATTCTTGATAGCACTTTCATAGTCACCCATTGCTTGCTGCAGATTTGCCAAATAGAAATAAGTACTTCCAGTAGAACTATGTTTTGGATTGATTGCTAAAGCAGCTTTGTAATGATCAATTGCTGAGGGATAATCTTTTAACATTTCTGCAAACTCGCCAGCGATCATATGCGCTTCCCAAAAATTCGGATCTTTTTCAAGTGCTTTATCCATTAAAGCAATTCCTCCTCTGAAGTTTGGACCGTTTGTAGTATAATCAATAGATAAGCCTGGTTCAGCTTTACCTGCTTCAAAAAGTTTGATAGCCTTTTTGTTTTTTGACGAATATCTTTGTTGAGCAACAGAGCAACTGCTAAAAGCAAAAAGAAGAAGGGAGATTAAAAAGTATTTCATAATTTATGGGATATTCATGTATTTATGTGTCTGTAAAGAAATCTTCCATTTCGGATTAAGTTTTACATAATCAATGATTAATGGCAAAAATCGTTCCTGTTTAGACCATTCTGTTTGTAAATAAAGTTTACAGTCTTTAGAAACTTTTGACGCGTGAGTTTCAGCCCAATCAAAATCTGAAGGATGGCTAATGATTATTTTTAATTCATTTGCCAGTTGATATGCGGTTGAATCGGGTTCCTTGAATTTTTTTGGAGAGAAACAAACCCA
>Ga0102814_10001643_pt1 | contig 15700 bp, 11 predicted proteins | sample ColrivemetaGS741_FD_79112 | JGI IMG/M metagenome (GOLD analysis project Ga0102814, IMG submission 79112) | Estuarine microbial communities from the Columbia River estuary - Flood tide ETM metaG S.741 | ecosystem: Environmental > Aquatic > Marine > Intertidal zone > Estuary | place: USA... | reverse complement strand
GCAGGGCGATACGGCGGTGTAAGCCGACATGCTGCATCGCCGCTGCTAGCAGAAAGCCGCCGAGAAACAGGAAGATCAATGGGTGGCCATAATTAGCCGCTACCGGTTTGATTTTATCGATCTCGAGCAGTGGCATCAGCACGATCGGCAGCAGTGCGGTTGCCGGTATCGGGATCGCCTCGGTTAACCACCAGATCACCATCCAGCAGGCCATTGCGACCAAGTGCCAAGCGGACAGAGACATCCCTTCGGGGGCGGCTAATAGCAGGATCAGGCCTGCCACGATCGGCCCCCCCAGCAGCCCCACGAGCCGTAATCCGCTCACCGGTGACCCTGAAGGTTCTGGACGATCTTTATAGTCAGGGTCACGCCGGTCTCCTGGGGTTACTAACCACAGATAAAAATGTTCGATTATTATTTATCATGCCGTGATCCGCCTTTGATTCTTCTATGGCAGATGTGCTTATTATGCGCATCCGTCTCTTGATTGTCATTGCTAGCCACAGACCGTGCGCACATGGCTGCCTTGACGGTCGCTGATCACATCTAAGCGCAGTGCCAGTTGTTCTTTCAATTCTGCCACGTGAGAAATGATACCGATGGTGCGGCCGCTGGCTTGAAGATCGACCAGGGTGCGGATCGCCAGATCCAGCGATTCAGGGTCGAGGCTGCCGAAGCCTTCGTCGATAAATAGGGTGTCGAGTTTAATTCCGCCGGCATAAGCCTGCACCACATCCGATAGTCCCAAGGCCAAGGCCAGCGCAGCCATAAAGGACTCGCCACCCGACAGCGTTGCCACCGCGCGGGTGCTGCCGCTGTAGCCATCTTCGACCTCCAGCTCCAGCCCCGAGGCTTTGTTGCCCTTGGCTCGATCAGCTTTGCGCACCAGCTGATAACGCCCTTTGCTCATTAGGCTGAGACGCTGCGAGGCTTGGATCAATACATCGTCCAGTAGCACGCTGAGTACGAACCGCTGCAAGCTGATCTTATCGCCGGTCTGACCGTTGGCGACCTCGCTCAAGGTTCCGAAAATCGCGAACTGAGCTTCGAGTTCGGCGTTTTTATGATGTGCCAGTTGGAGCTTGGATTTCACTGCAGTGAGTTGGCTGTGACGTTTATCGAGCTGACGCCAGCTCTCCTCGCACTGATCAAAAGCGAGGCTTTTCTCTTGAAGATTGGCCGCGATCGCTGCTAGATCGGGTGGCGTCTGGTCGGCCAGCTCTTTATCCAGCAATGCCAAGGCCCCGAGCAGGCTATTCAGTCTGGAGTGAAAGGCTGCGATCTCTTTTTTGAACTGCTGTTGCTGCGCCTCATCGAGACAAGCTTGCTGAAAGGTCTCTATGCTGGCAAAGGGGCTGGCAGCGAGCGCATCCTGCCAAGCCTGTTCCGCGCTTAACGACAGCGCTTGGCACTGTTGCTGCTGTTGGCTCAGGGTTTCGAGACGAGCCTGATACTTATCCACCTCTGAGCGGCAGCGAGAGACTTCGTTCTGGGCGTTGTCCAGTGCTTGTGTCAGGTGTTTGAGCCTCGCGCCGATCTCATCCAAGGCGCGCTCTAGGGCGCTGGCATCACGATAGGCCTCGGGTAGTTGTTCCTGTAAATCGGTGGCTCGTAAGCGAGCTTCGAGGGCGTGGCTGTGATCTTGATCGGCTTGGGTTTGTGCGCCCACTATGGCTTCGCGAAGCTCGGTGATCTGCGGCTTAAGCGCGTCGAGGCGTTGGTTGAGTGCCTTTTTCTGTTGCTGCTGGTGGGTCAGTGTCGCCAGTGTTTGCTGTAGCTGATCGACCTCGGCTTGCAGTACGGCTAGGGGTTGGCCGGCCAGCTCGCCGATCGCATCGGCCAACTTCTGTCCTGCGGTCAGGTTATCGGCCAGATCACGGGCGCCGGAGTCCAGCTGTTGTTTGGCGGCATGCAGCTGCTCAAGGGCTTGGCTTTCGAGAAGACGTACCGCGTCCAGCTGTTCGCTGCTGACCAGTTCCAGCTCCGGCCCGCCGGTAGCCGCTGCCGGATGATCTGGGCTGCCGCACACCGGGCAGGGCTGGCCCTGAAGCAGTTCTCGCGCCAAAAGCGCGGCCTGTCCGTTGTGCCAGCGCAGCTCAATCTGACGAGCATGGGTGCGAGCTTGTTCGGTTAGCGCCAGCTGAGTTGTGTATTGTTGTTGCAGGGTTTGTTGTTTGTGGTGCAGCGCTTTGTAGCTATGACGCAAGGTCTCTAGCTCTTGGCGCTGTCCGAGCTTCCCTTGCTGGGTATTGCAAGCGATCTGGATCGAGGCCAGCGCTTCCAGAGTCTGTTGTAGCTCACTGAGCTGGGTTTCTTGGACAAGCTGCTGGTCGAGTTGCTGCTGCAGGGCCTGTTGCTGGGTTTGGAGCTTAGCCTTACTGGCGTCGGCGACCTGCTGGCGCTGCTGGGTCTCGGTCTGGGCTTTCTGCAGTTGGATGATCCGTTCCCTGTATTGCTGCAGTTGCAGCTGTTGGCGCTGCAGGGGCTCGACCTCTGCCTGGGCTTGGCTGGCCGTTTTGAGTTGACCCTGAGCGGCGCTTAAGCCCAGCTGAGCCGTGTTGAGTATAGCGCTGCACTGATCGCGATCATCGCTCAAGGCCTGCAGCTGCTGGTGGCACTGCTGCCGTTGCTGATATTTGGGCTCAAGCTGTTGGGCGCTGGCGGCGCGGTCCAGTTGGTTCTGCCGCGCCTCGATAGCCGGGGCTGAGGCTTGCTGGGCTTGCAACTCCCGTTGCTTAACGGCACGGCCCTCGAAACGGGCCACTAGTGCGGTGGCATCATGGTGGCTCCGGGTCGCAACCTCTCTGGCGGCTAAAGCCGTTTGTTTCTGCTGGGCGGCCGCTTGCAGCTGCGGCACTAGCTGTTCGATGCCACTATCAATCTCGGCTTCAGTGTTGACCTCGGCGCTCTGCAACATCCCCTTGATCTGGTTCTGATGCTGCTCCACCGCTTGGCGAATACCAGCGGCCTGTAATTTAAGTCGCTCCTCGATGCGCTTGTAGATCTGGGTTTGAAACAGCTGGCCGAAAATCTTTTCCCGCTCTTTGGAGTCGGCCATTAACAGTTCGCGGAATTTGCCCTGCGGCAGCACCATCACCTGGCGGAACTGCTCGACATTCAGGCCGATCAGGGTTTCGATTTGCGCGGTGGCGTCGTTGACTTTTTTGGCCACCATCAGCTTGCCGTTGGGGGTGCCGTCCAGCAGCCAGAGTTGCGCCTCGGCTTGCTGCAGGGTGCTGCCCTCGCCACGCGCTTTGGGGCGCTCCTGGGTGGGTGCGCGGCGAATCCGGTAGCTTTTAGAGCCCAGGCTGAAATCCAGGGTCACTTCGGTCAACAGCTCGGCTTGGGCGTAATCGCAACGCATCTGCGCCGGATCGCGTTCGGCCCCGGTGGTATGGCCATACAGCGCAAAACAGATGGCATCCAGAATCGAGCTTTTGCCCGCACCGGTGGGGCCGTTAATCAGGAACAGCGGATGGGCTCCCAGCAGGCTGAAGTTGATCAGTTCGGTGGTAGCGAAGGGGCCGAATGCCTGAAGGGATAGCTTGAGCGGTTTCATCGCTGCGGCTCCTCGCGGTCCTGTGTCGCACGCTGTAAGACGTTAAGCGTCTCAATCAGCGCGCTATCTTGCTCTGCGTTTAGTGGCTGTCCGGAGACCTGCAGGAAAAAGTCGCGAAACATCTCCAGCTCGCCGCGTTTGAGTTGATCGCGATGCAGTTGCTGCTCTCCGGTCTCCAGCATGCCCGGTTTTTCCAGATGCAGCACGTTGGGGTAGACAGCGCGTAGTTTGCCCATCGGATCGAGAATGGCGTGACGATCGGTGAGTCGCACCAGCAGGTAGTCGTCAGCGTGTGGATCGACTCTGCCCTGCTCCAGCAGGGTTTGCAGCTCGCCTTCGAGGATGCGCATATCGCGCAACGGTGTCAGCGGCAGGTGGCGGGTGGCAGTGAGGCCGCTGTTATCCAGCTCGACTAGGGTCACGCCCTTGGCTTGGCGCTGCTCCGAGAAGCTGTATTTGAGGATCGATCCCGAGTAGCGAATATGTTCCTGGCCCTTGTATTGAGGGCTATGTAGATGCCCCAGTGCCACATAATCAAAATCTTCAAAGGCTTGGTAGTTGACCCGGTCGGCGCCACCGATCGACAGTGGGCGCTCGGAGTCGGACTCCAATGCGCCATCGATAAAACAGTGGCTGATCAGCACGCGAGGTACGCCAGCCGTGCTCACAGCATTGATCTGTTCGATCAGAAACGCATGGGCTTCGTCGTGGGTGGCGACCTGGTTGGCGATCTGAGTGTCAAAGTGATCGCGAACTTGGGCTGGATCGTTGTAGGGGATGCCAAAGAAATGCACCGGCGTGCCTGAGTCTTTGTCGAGTAACTCCACTGGCTGCAGCATCTGCGCAAAATCCCCAATAATGTGCAGTCCTGCGCTCTGTAGCTGCCGGGCACCAAAGCGTAGACGCTCGGCACCGTCATGGTTGCCAGGTATCAGGATGACCGGCACCCCCATTTCTGAGCAAACTTGGTTCAGAACCCGATCCAATAGCGCTACTGCGGCCGCGGGTGGCACCGAGCGATCGTAGATATCGCCGGCGATCACTAAAGCATCGACCGACTCGCTGGCGATATAGCCGAGCAACTGATCGAGTACCTGTTGTTGATCGTCCAGCAGGGAAACGTTATGAAACTGGCGGCCGATATGCCAATCGGAGCTGTGAATAAAACGCATGCTGTCGTCCTGTCATACAGTAGTGCTGCACGCTACCGTGCTCTGCGGTTGGACGCCATTGTTTTATGGATTACCTATAATTGCCAGTAGGGATGAATGATGAGTAGGGATAAATTGTCAGTAGGCATACAGGGTCGGAGGTGGATATGACGTGGCGTGCGGTGGTGTTTTCTATCGGGTTGGTGGTGCTAGCCGGTTGCTCGAGCATTCCCGTTAGCGTGGATTATCAGCCCGGCTATGATTTTAGTCAGATAGGACGTTATTTCTGGCTGCCCCCACAAGCTGATCCGCAACCCGCATCGGTCTATAACAGCGAGCTGGTGACGGCTAGGGTCGCAGCGGCTGTTGAGCAGCAGCTCCAAAGTCGCGGCATTCTCAGGGTCGGCAGTCGTACCGAAGCGGATGTGCTGATCACCTATCAGATCGGGATCGAAAAACTGGTCGAGATAGACACCTTTATGGGGTTCGAAGGCAGTTTTTCTCGACACGCAGGTGGACTGGGCCTGGGGCTGCTGGGTAGTCGATCACAGGAGTACGACCAGAGCACGCTGGTGATCGACCTGCGCGATCCTGGCGATAATCGGCTGTTGTGGCGCGGTATGGCCGAGCGTCGCTTGAGTCAGTTCGATAGTCCTCAGGAACATGCCGAATTTATTCAGGCCTCGGTGGCTGCTGTGCTGGCTAAGTACCCGCCATCGCGCTAGCTGGCGATGAGGGTTATGCTGGTATCGACTTTTCGTTTTAGGATGAGCACCGCATGTCAGGCCAGCCATGAGCAATAAACTAGAGCCGCCCAGTGCCGCAGAGATCGCATTGATGCCGCCCTTTACGGGTCTGACGTTAGAGCAGATCCGTGTTCCTGTGACTGATGCGGAGTTTGCGGCAGCCGCTAAAGCACTGATCGGTTGCCGGTTTCTGGGTTTTGATACCGAATCCAAGCCCTGCTTTAGACCCGGGCAGACCTCCGATGGTCCGCATGTGATTCAACTGACGACCTCGGATACCGCCTATATTTTTCAACCTCAAGAGGGCGTTTTTCATCCACTGGTGTTGCAGTTACTGCAATCGTCAGAGGTCGTGAAAGTGGGCTTCGGACTAAAATCGGATCGAAGCCATCTGCTCAGAAAACTGGGTATCAGACCTAAGGCCTTGCTGGATATGAATCACCTGTTTCGCTCAGAGGGCTATCGCAAAGAGATGGGTGTTAAGGCTGCTGTTGCTCTGGTCTGCCAGCAGCGCCTGCAAAAGTCTAAGCATGTATCGACGTCGAACTGGGCGCTGGCGGAGCTGAGGCCCAACCAGCTGCTGTACGCGGCTAACGATGCTTATGCCGCGCTTAAGGTGCTCCAAGGGATGGCTAGAGCTGAGTCAGCGTTGCCGATTATGGATCGGGAGTAAGCGTTGTCAGGGTGTTTGAAGTGGGGCGCTAATGATGAAGTGGGTAGGTGTTTTGGTGAGGTATTATCGAAGTGTTACGATACTACCCGCTAAGTGTTACCCGGGGTGTGCGGATAGGTAGCACTTATAGACTTTCTTTTTGAATGGTTTTTAGGTGTTGCAAGTAAAGCCCAATAAAAACAATAGCTTTTAATTGTTGGCACGCTAGCTGCTATAGGTGTTTAGTAATAAGAACAAAAAAATAATAACAATAAACGTTCAATACCTTGCTTCGAATGCCTCAATAAAAATAATAACGGCATTTTGCAACACCCCGCTCCCTAATAAAAATAACAACGGGAGCCGAGCCGGTCAGTGTTTTCTTGAACCCTTAGTTCTAGAGTGATGCTGACCGGCTTTTCTTTATCTGCAATATCTCTAGTCTGAAACGCTTCTCAATCTTTGTTACCGTAAACGGCTGTCAGCCGTCCGCTTATGTTCTCTTGATTCTGACGATGGTCATGATCTCAATCTCCAACCCAGCCACAGATTCAACACCGGGGTAATAGGTGAGGTTGACCTGCTGCCCTTCAAGATTTTTATAGCGTTTCTTGCGCCGGTATTTAAACGGCACCTCGCAGTTTTCAATCATCAGGGTGTTCACAAACCACTCGCCGGCTTCGCGCTGTACATGCGACATGACGCGGACTCCATCGGAGTGAGTGAGTGCGGGATGTTTTATCGTGAGTTGTTCCGGTAAAGATTTCATGGTCAGTTAACGGCTCTGCGAAGGATAAAGCGGATGCATAGGCGTTCCATTAAAACACAATCTGGCGTTAAATCGGTGCTTGAGCGCCAATAGGCATGCCTGGAACGACAACCCCCTTTTTAATTATCCTACTGCTATACTCGGCCTTTTTGTCAGCGGATAACTTTGCAATGCGCCACGGCACCCTCTCTGAACACGGAAATGGCAAGATTAACTGGCAGCTGTTGAAAGTGATTCTTCCCTATCTGCAGGATCATAAGCGCCGTATCGGTATCGCGTTTTTGTGCCTACTACTGGCTAAGGGTGCCAGTGTGGTAGGGCCCTTTATCCTCAAGCATATCGTCGATACCTTGGACCGGGGAACTGGCCAGGGGTTGCTGCTGGCACCGTTGGGGTTGGTGATGGCTTATGGCTTGGCACGCTTTGCCAATGTGCTGTTTGGTGAACTGCGCGATACCGTTTTTGGCCGAGTTACGGAGCGGGCGATGCGGCGGATCGGATTGCAGGTATTCCAGCACCTGCACAGTTTGGATCTGGACTTTCATCTCAATCGCCGCACCGGAGGACTGTCACGCGATATTGAGCGTGGTACCACCGGCATCGGTTTTTTGCTGCGCTTTTTCGTCTTTAATATCGGCCCGACCTTTATCGAAATCCTGATGGTGGTCGGCCTGCTGTTCGTCAATTATGGGGCGAGTTTTGGTTTAATCCCGCTGCTGTCGATTGCTTTATACGTCGCCTATTCGATTGTCGCCACTGAATGGCGGACCAAATATGTGCGTCAGGCCAATCTGGCCGATTCTGCCAGTAACACCCGCGCTGTCGACAGCTTGCTCAATTTTGAAACCGTAAAGTATTTTGGTAACGAGCATTTCGAGGCTGAGCGTTACGATACCGAGCTGGGCAACTGGGAGCTGGCCCGGCGTAAGAATCGGCTGTCATTGTTTGCGCTCAATGGTGGTCAGGCGTTGATTATCGCAGCGTCGATGACAGGGATGATGTGGCTAGCGGCCGAGCAGGTCAGTGCCGAGGCGATGAGCATCGGTGACTTTGTGTTGATCAACGCCTTCATGATGCAGCTATTTATGCCGCTTAACTTCTTGGGATTTGTGTATCGCGAGATCAAAGGTTCGATGGCCAATATCGAACATATGTTCAGTCTGCTGCGGGTTAAGCCAGCGGTGGCCGAAGCAGAGTCTGCCGCGGAGCTAGTGCTCAAACGCGGGGCGGTGAGTTTCGAAGCTGTTGAGTTTGGCTATCGCCCGGATCGTGAGATTATTCGTGGGCTGAGTTTTAGCATCGAACCGGGGCAGACCGTGGCGGTGGTGGGCGCCAGCGGCGCGGGTAAGTCGACGCTAGTGAAATTGCTGTTTCGGTTTTATGACTGCACTGCTGGCCGAGTGCTGATCGATGGCCAGGATATCAGTCAATGCAGCCTGGCATCGTTGCGCCAACAGATCGGTATTGTCCCCCAAGACACGGTGCTGTTTAACGATACCATCTTTGAAAACGTCCGATATGGCCAACCCGCTGCCAGTGACGAGCAGGTGGATGAGGCGATTCGGATGGCGCATCTGCAGGGTTTCATCGCTCAACTTCCTGAGGGTAAAGACACCCAGGTGGGTGAGCGCGGACTGAAACTCTCGGGTGGAGAAAAGCAGCGGGTGGCGATCGCCCGTACGATTCTTAAAGGCGCGCCTATTCTGGTATTTGACGAAGCCACCTCTTCGCTGGATTCGCACTCCGAACAAGCGATTCTCGGGGCGATTAAACAGCTGGCCCGAGATCATACCAGTCTGGTGATTGCCCACCGGCTATCGACGATTATCGATGCGGATAAGATTTTAGTGCTGGATGCCGGTCAGTTGATAGAGCAGGGCAGCCATTTAGAGCTACTGGCGCGCAACGGTGCATACGCCGCGCTCTGGAATGCGCAGCAGAAACAGCTGCACTAGGCCAAGAGCGCGCTTGCTCTAGTGTCAGTGATTATGGATCGCAATCTTGGGGTTCCACTGCAGCCACTCCGACTTGGCTTTATCGTGCAATCTGAAGCGACGGTTCTGCCGTGCTGCCGGGGCCAGCGGCGTCGCGTCGGGAGTCGCTAAGGCGATCCCCCCTGCGAGGATGCTTTCCAACGATTCGGTGCGTATTTTACTGCCGCTCAGTAGATTCAAATCCAGCTCGATACCGCTAACACTCCAGAAGCGGCTGTCTTCGCGAACCAGAGCGGCGTACTGGGTATCAATACTGAGGTGAATCTCTACCTGGCTGGCATCAGCCGCTAGGCCAAATCCAACGACTTTGCCGATAGGTACCTGGCGGAAATAGACCGGCGAGCCTTTTTGCAGGGATCCCAGGGATGGGCTTTCGAGAATAAAGTTCGAGCCGCTGCCGGCCGCGGTCAGAAACGGTTCGCGCTCCAGGCCGGTAAATGTCGATTGGGCTGCTCCGGATCCGGGCTTGATTTGGATGTAGCTGCCGCTGACGAGGGTTTGCAAATTGGCGGTCCTCGTCAGTCCTAGCTGGGGTTTGACCACCCAGAAATCACTCCCCTTGCGGATCAGGGATTCATAGCCGCTATGCACCAGGGCGTTGACGGTTACCCGATGGCTGTCATGATCCAGCGTAATAGCCGTGACCCGGCCAACATCAATCCCCTGAAAACGCAGAGCTGCATCGATGCTTAAGTTGTCGGCACTGGCAAAGCTGATCTGGATCTCAATCCCCTGTTCCAGAGCGGCATCGCGGCTGGGGTGCAGGGGGAACTGTGTGCCATTGGCGACCAGTGGCGCGTTGCTTTGTTCAGGATTGTCGAAGCTGATGCCTCCCAGTAGCAGAGCTTGAAGGGGGCCTGTTTCAACCTTGATACCCTTGAGGCTAGTTTGTGCGGAGAAACCGCTGCTGTTCCAAAAGCGACTGTCGCGGTTAACCAGGCTGGCATAACCCTGTTCGATATGGATGCTAACCGCCAACTGTTGCCCCTGATCGGTAATGCTGACCGATTGGATTGATCCGACCTGGATCTGGCGGAAATAGATCGGCGTGCCACGCGCCAGCCCTTTTCCATTTTGGGTGATCAGGGTCAGGTGTAGCCCTGGTGCTGAAGCGTCCAAAGGCGGGGGTTGGTCGAGGGCGTTAAATCGGCGTGGGTGGCCCTTGCCTTTGGCGATATCCATCTCGATATAGTTGCCGCTTAACAGGGTTTCTAAGCCGCTGATACCCTGCAATCCGACGAGCGGTTTGACCATCCAAAAGCGGGTTTGTTGATTGAGAGTGTTTTCTGCAAGCGGCGATAACTTGATTACAGCTTCTACGCTATCCAGCTGCGGCGTGATCTCCAGGTCGGTAACGGTACCGACTTTTAATCCCTTGACCTTTACCGGGGTGATCCCGGCTTGTAGTCCTTCTGCGGACTGAAATTTGACGCGAATCAGGGTGCCGAGCTGTGCTGCTTGGAAATCGTTGTAGAGGGAGAACTGATCACCGTTTTGCGCGGCTTTTCCGGGTTTTTCAGAGGAATCCAAGTCGACATTGATACCACCGAACAGCAGTGAGGCCAGGGCGTCTGATTGCACCGAAAACCCTGACAAGCCTCCCTGAAAGCGGATACCGCTGTTGTTCCAAAAACGGCTATTTCGCTTAATTAACGAAGCGTACTGGGGGCGGATGTTGACGGCAATCTTCACCTGTTTGCCATCGTCGCTCAGCGCGTAATCCTGCACATCACCGATCTGCAGTTTGCGGAAGTAGATTGGTGACCCTTGCTGTAGTGAACCTAGCGATTCAGCCGTGAGGCTGAGATTCAATCCGGGATCTCCAGGCATCAAGGTGGGAGGGCTCGGCAGGGCATCAAAGGCATAACGCGGCCCCTGTCCTCCAGGGCGAAAATCGATCTGGATCTGATTGCCCTTGATCAGGTTTCCCAAGCCGCTGATACCCTCAGCAGATAGACGCGGTTTGATCAGCCAAAAGCGGGTGTTTTCGTTGAGTTTTGATTCGAGTTCAGGGGCGATCTTGAGTGTGCCGGTGACGCGATTGTGCGGAGGATTGATCTCCAAGAGCATCAGCGTGCCAATTTTTAAACCTTTGAAGATGATGGGGGTAATGCCCGCTTCTAGCCCCTCGGCAGTGTCGAATCCGACGGTAAGGGTCACTCCCGCGTTAGCTGCTTCATAATCCTCATGCAGTTCAAAGACCGTATTGGTCAACGCGGTAGCGGTGGCGCTAGGTTTTGTCTCAACCGGGGTATCGAAACTGATGCCGCCGAACAGCAGCGAGGTCAGCGAGTCGGTCTCTAGCTTGACGCCCGCCAGTCCGCCTTTAAGGCGCAAGCCACTGCTGTTCCAAAAGCGTGAGTTGCTGCGTACTAAGGCGGCGTATTGTTCATGGATATTGATGTTTATGAGTACGCCCTGACCATCTTCTGCCAATTCGTAACCCTGAATATCACCGACCTGAAGCTGTTTGTAGTGCACCGGCGAGCCGAATTGGATTGATCCCAGGGTTGCTGCACGCAAGCGAATGTTGAGGCCTCGATCTTGGTTACCCAGTGCGGGGGGCTCGCTCAAAGCATTAAATTCATAGCTGGGTTCACCATGCTCATCACTAAGGCGCAAACCGATGTAGTTACCGGACAGCAGCGTGTCGAGTCCAGAGATGCCCTGCAGTGATACCTGGGGTTTTACCAGCCAGAATTGGGTGCTGTTAAGTAGCAGCTTCTCAGCGCTCTGGTCGAAGGAGACAGTGGCGGTGACCCCCTTAAGATCACTGTCGAGTTTAAATTTTTTAATCACCCCGATGGCGATACCCTGGTAGCGCACCTCGGTCTTCCCCGCCACTAGGCCCTGACCATCAGGAAAGTGAATCAGTACCTGAATATCCGCTTCGGTCTGGCTTTTATATAACAACCAGCCGCCAAGAATCATGGCGAGCATTGGTAGTAGCCAGATCAGCGATAGCCGCTCATGGGGACTCTCCAGAGCCCGTGGATACTGTTGATTGTCAACCATTGCTAGGGGCCTCCCGGTCCCATATCAGTCGTGGATCAAAGCTTAATGCGGCAAATAGCGTCAATACCACCACCCCGGCGAAGGCACTGGCACCGGAGCCGGCGTTGATCGTCGCGATAGCTCCCAGATCCACCAAGGTGACCAGAATCGAAATAATAAACAGATCCAGCATCGACCAGCGCCCGATAAACTGGATGACTCGATACAGCAAAGTGCATTGGCGCTGACTCAAATGCCAGTGCCCCTGGATAGAAAACAATAGCAGCATGATCCCCAGTAGCTTTATCAGTGGCACGGCTATACTGGCAATAAACACTAGGATGGCGATCGGCATCATCCCTGCTTGGGCCAGATGGATGACCCCGGACAGAATGGTATCGGGTTCGCCGCTGCCTAGATAGACCACGGTCATTACCGGGTAGATATTGGCAGGGACCATCATTACCAAGCCAATCAGGGTGAAGATCCAGGTGCGTAGAATGCTGTTAGGGATCCGGCTGTGCAGACGCGAACCGCAGCGGCAGCAGTGCAACCGGATGTCGGCGGCATGAGGGTTTAATTGCTGTAGTTTGCGGCAGCAGGAGCAAAGCCCCAGACCTGTATTACGCCCGGTCTTCATTGCTGAAGATCCTCGAGTCGCTCCCAGCATTCTCTGCTGTCAAACTGGAATTGGGCCAGCAACATCAATAGCAGCAGGGCGATAAACGCATAGAGGCCCAAGCCCATTTGCAGTTCACCCTGGTCCTTCATCTTTACGATCGCGACCAGTACGCCGAGCATATACACATCCAGCATTCCCCAATGTTTAAGATGATAGTGGCCTTTGAGTAATAGCACTTGCAAGCTTGGCCAGGCGCGCAACCGTGTAAGCAAACAGGCGCTAAAAAGCCCTATCAAGATGTAGAGTGGCACGACTAGGCTGCAGAGCGCGACCAAGAACGCCATCCACAGGTAGCCGTCCTGGATCAGTTTAAATACCGCGCTTACTAGGGTGTTGGCATGAGTCTGCCCCAGTAGCTTAAAATTCATTACCGGCAGCAAAACAGCAGGGAAGTAGAGCAGTAGCCCGGTTAGGCTAAGCGCTAGAGTGCGGTTGATACTGTCCTGCTTATGGTGCGCAATTGTTGCGCCGCAGCGTGGGCAGTCGGCACGGCCCAAACTGACGAAGCGGCGCAGATCGACCAGCAGATCACACTGGTGACAGGCCTGTAGTCTGCAGCGTTGCGAGTGGCTGCTGATCTCGTCCATGCAGAGTCTTACCTCGAGGCTGGGTGTGAATCCGGGCTAACGCTAAAGCAATCGGAGCATAAATACTACGCAGGAAATAGGCGCTGAGCTAGTGGGGTTGCTAGGGTGTAAACCGCTGTCATAGTGCGGGACTCTAGAAGAGTCGCACTGTGGAATGGTTTAGGCTTGCTCGGTATCAGACGTTAGTGGCATGCTGTCAGGTAGCCGTTAATCAACCCGCTCTCTTTAGGAATTCTCTGTCGTTATGCCGCTGTTTGAGCGTAAATCTCGTTTGGATCGACAACTGCTCATCGAAGAGCGGGGTGCTAGCCGTTTGAGTCGTTTGGCGCAGGCCGCTACCAGTAAATCGACCTCGCATCGGGTTATCGAGTTGGCTTGGACCGCAGGCCCGGTGACCTTGATTGCCTCTATTGGCGGATACTATCTAGGGCACGGCAAAGCCCTACCCAAGGAAACGCTGATTTTCTTCATTGGCTACACCATCATCGCCGGGATAATCGGCCTTGCGGCGCATCTCTTTAATCGACTGAGCCGGGACCGGCGCCAAGAGCAGGTGACCGAACAATTGTCTCGGGTGATGGGGACCGTTCCCGATCTGATTCTTGGGCTTCGGGATTTGAGGCTGGCTCCTCTTGATCCTGAACAGCGCAAACTGGAAGCGGCGCGCATCCTGTTACAGGATGTCGATTTAGGTCCGTTGTGGTCCTCCTCAGCAATTCGCAGCGTGGGAGGCTCGCTCGCCTTGGCCGAGGCTGTCTCAGAGATTGAACTGTTCCACCGCGCAGGCATGTCTAGCCGGGGAAGGGATATCTTGCAGCAACATCGTCCTGAGTTGGAGGCCTTGGTGGTCTCGTTACGCAAGCATTCTGCGGCATTGGCCAACAGCATAGAGTCGCGTTTCTTTGGCGCGAGCTACGACACTCGCTCAGGTGTTGAGCGGGGGCGCTATTTTATTGAGCGTATTTTTGCGGCCATCGATGACGAAGATGAGGTGTTGATGACTCTGGATGACGCCGAGGACATCTATACCCTGCTGTTTGAGCTGCTCTGTGGACGGCGGATTCCGATGCTGGCTTTTAGTTTTGCGGGTGGGTCTAAATTTGCGAAGGAAACTGAAGCGTTAGAGGAGCGTCGATTGCGCTTTCGAATCGTGCGTGCGCGTGCCTACAGCCGCCTGCTGGCGCTGGCCAGCTATCTCGGAGATAGTCTTGATGATAATGCCCAGATTAGCCCGGCTGGGTTAACGGGACGAGAGTTATTGGAGTTTTGCACGCTGCAGATAGAAAATCTGGTGACGCAGGTGAAGGCCGATAATCCGGACCGGTCAGTATTAATCCCGATATTGCAGCAGTCCCTGGCGTTATACAGCCAGGCGTATATGGCCTATCGGCGGACCGAGCGGGAATATAGAGACTTCCAGAAAGTCGTCAGTCGTTGGAAAAAGCGGCTGGGATACTATCGCGATACCGATGTGTGTTTTTCGGCCAACCGTGATGGCCGCGGATTGCAGATTACCGAAGATAGCTTGTGGCTATCCGACAAGAGCAAACTTAATGTGGTGCAGGCGTTATGGGAGCCGTTTCGACTGCAGTTAGATGACTCCGATGAGCCCGCTAAGCGGGTGCGAGCGGCCAAACAACTGGCGATTCGGGTGGCCTTGGCGCTTGATGAGGCGTTGCAGATCCGCCGACCGGAGGTACAGCGCGCTATTTATAATGCCAATACCCTGAATATGGGGGTATTTGAACGGGATTTGAGCACCACGACTAAGATTGGCTGGGGAGAGGCACTGGTCAAAGAGATCGACAAGGATATGCGGAGCGCATCTATCGCTTTGGTCGCTGCGATATACCGTTTTTATGGGCTTCGACTGGACCCTAACTCACAGTTGCAGCTCGCCCAGCGCTACGGCGCTTCGGTGACTGAGTTGGAGCAGGTGTGCCTTGAAGAGGGTGATGGCATACAAGGCTATAGTCGCCTGCCTGTGCGCCCCTTTCCGGTGCCTAAGCCGCCACTGGTGTGGCGCTTGGCGCTGGCTAGAAACCTGTAAGGTTTCCAGTACCGGTTTCTGGCAGGTCCTGGAGCCGGACCTGCCCTTAGCGCTAGCTGTGCTGACCGATGAGCAGAGCTTTATTCATCGAATAGAAAGTTATCATCATCGCGTTGACGCTTGCTTTCAAAGTAATCATCAATGCCGCGTCTGACATCTCTTTTGCCACTTGTTTTCCCATAATCACGAATATCATCACTCTCACTCTCATCAGTGGAGTAATCCATATCATCGTCAAAATGCGCTGTATTCGACACCTTGTGCAGTCTCCGAAAAGTCAATAAAAAGAAATACTAGATAATCGAATTTTGCAGCCGGGTAAAATGAATTTTTTTGTTTTAAACGGGCGGTTTTGCGGACGTTTTTTCAATTATCTGTGTCCGGTAGGGTTGGAGCCTCGCTGTTTAAAACAGTAATGGGATTCACCGCTCTTTTATGGACTCTATCCGGCGATCATGGCTTAGCGGTTCGAATCTTGTAGCGCAGTGCTTCGTGTGAATCACTCTTCGTGGGATT
>Ga0102814_10001642_pt1 | contig 15700 bp, 11 predicted proteins | sample ColrivemetaGS741_FD_79112 | JGI IMG/M metagenome (GOLD analysis project Ga0102814, IMG submission 79112) | Estuarine microbial communities from the Columbia River estuary - Flood tide ETM metaG S.741 | ecosystem: Environmental > Aquatic > Marine > Intertidal zone > Estuary | place: USA... | reverse complement strand
TGCACGATCAATGGGCTGCGGCTACTGCGTGGGGCAGCCTCGATCCGCGGAATCCAGCGCGCCAGCGCACCGACCCAGGCCACCGGCAACACCCTGGCCTGCAACGGATCGCGAAACTGCACAAAGTCGATGAACTCGGCATCAGCGGAGTTGGCATAAAAATGCCGTGGAATGCTGTTCACAAAGGGTCTAACCAACTGGTAGCTGAGGCGCGAACGCCACCAGGCGCGCGGCCTTACCAATGGCGCCAGGAGAATCGTCTCGCCAACCTGTGGCATTGGCTCACCCGTCAGCAGATAGTCGATAAGAATCGCAGCGCCGGTGCTTTGCCCGCACAGGTGCCAGGGTTGGGGCAGCTGCAGTTGCGCGGCCATATCCAGCAGAGCGGCCAGCACCGCCTGGTACTCGGCAAAATCATGGATGCTCGCCGCTGCGCCAGTCGACAGGCCATGCCCGGGCAGATCTACCGTCAGCACCACAAAATCCATCTGCAGCGCCCACTCGATCAAGTGTCGGTACAAACCGACATGGTCGTAGTAACCATGCAGCAGCACCAGCGTCGCGCGCGGCTGCACCGGCCACCAGGCCTGAGCCACCAGCTCGTAGCCTGCCACTTGCAACGTGCCGATACGGGTTTGCTGAGCCCGGACAAACTGCAAGCGGTAAAAGCGTCGATAGGCCAGCGCCTCAGCAGATTCGGCCTGCGCATGGCAGAAGGGCAACAACGAGGCGCGCACTGTTTCGGGCTGAAAGTCTGCAGGCATGAGCACATCCATCAAGGGCTTAAGCGTCAACATCCGGACTGGCGGATGCAATCAAGCTACCGGATGTTCGGCTCTGCAGAGGATCATGGCAAGCTTGAGGGACACAGTTTCAGCAATGGGCCCAATAGATGACCGCGCGACAGAAGAATCTGCTGATCAGCTGCTTCGGGCTGCTCTGGCTGATCGGCCTGCTCACGGCATTCTGGTGGTATCAGAACCGCTACATCCGGCCCTTCGAGCTGCGCAGCGAGTTGTTCAGCGCCGCACAACTGGCATTGCCAGTGGAGCTCGCCGGTCCCGGATCGATACGTCTGGTGCATTTCTGGGACCCGGCCTGCCCGTGCAATATCGGTAATCAGCAACACCTGGCCGAACTGGTGGCGCACTTTGCGCCGCTGGGTGTGAGCTTCCATGCCGTGCAGAAGCCCGGCAGCAAGGGTCAACTGCCCGAGCTTCTGGCCAGTATTCCGTTACTGGACTTGCCGCCTGGCGCCGAACAGTTGCCCGCCAGCCCGGCAGTCGCCATCTGGGATCGGCGCGGACAACTGGCATACTTCGGTCCCTACAGCGAAGGCGCCACCTGCAATGCCAGCAACAGTTTTATTGAACCGGTGCTGCAGGCACTGCTTGACGATCGACCGGTAAACGCCACCCAGACACTGGCCTCTGGCTGCTTCTGTGACTGGCGCCCTATAGACTAGTGCGCCAAACTGGCGCACGCCTGACGACCCACTGCTCCCGCAATCCACAGCGGCATAACAAGAACTACCCGAGGTAATCCATGCAACGCAAAACGCTGATTCTCGTGCCACTGGCCGTCCTGCTCGCCACCGCCATCGGCAGTGCTTATTACCTGCTGGGCAAGCAGCCGGTGCGCGACGGCAAGCTCGCGCTGGAGCACCTCAGCGCGCCGGTCACGGTGAACTATGACGAGCGTGGCGTACCGCACCTGAATGCGCAGAATGAACTCGATCTGTACCGTGCCCTCGGCTATGTGCACGCCCAGGACCGGCTGTTCCAGATGGAAATGCTGCGGCGTCTGTCGCGTGGCGAACTGGCCGAAGTCTTCGGTGAGCAGCTGGTCGACACCGACAAACTATTCCGCACCCTGCGTATCCGCGATCGTGCCGCCAGCTATGTCGCCGAGCAGGACAAACAATCACCGGCCTGGCTAGGGCTGCAAGCCTATCTGGACGGCATCAACCAATATCAGGACAGCCGCCCGGCACCTATCGAGTTTGACATTCTCGGCATCGCCAAACGGCCCTTCACGCCAGAAGACTCCGTGAGCGTCGCCGGCTACCTGGCCTATAGCTTTGCAGCGGCCTTCCGCACCGAACCGATTCTGACCTATGTGCGCGATCAGCTTGGCCCTGACTATCTGCAAGTCTTTGATATCGACTGGCATCCGGAAGGCGTCACCCGGTCACCCGCGCTGGCCGCCAATGACTGGAAAACCCTCAACCAGCTGGCCAGTATCAGCCAGCAGGCGCTGCAGTCAGCCGGACTGCCGCAATACGAAGGTAGCAATGCCTGGGTGATTGCCGGCAGCCATACCCGCAGTGGCAAACCGCTGCTGGCAGGTGACCCGCACATCAGCTTTGCCGTGCCCTCCGTGTGGTACGAAGCCCAGCTGACCACCCCGGACTTCCAGCTATACGGCCACCATCAGGCACTCAACCCGTTTGCCATGCTCGGTCACAACCAGCAGATGGGCTGGAGCCTGACCATGTTCCAGAACGATGATCTGGATCTGATCGCCGAGAAAATAAACCCGCAGAACCCGCAGCAGATCTGGTACCAGGGTGGCTGGGTGGATCTGCAAAGCAGCCAGTCGGTGATCCAGGTCAAGGGTGCCGAGCCGGTCAAATTGAACCTGCGCAGTTCGCCGCACGGCCCGATCATCAATGACGCTCTGGGCGAAGGCATCGCTACCAGCCAGACACCAATTGCCATGTGGTGGGCCTTTCTGGAAACGCCCAACCCGATCCTTAACGGTTTTTATGAGCTCAACCACTCGACTGATGCGAAAAGCGCTGCCAAAGCCGTCGCACAAATCCACTCACCTGGCCTCAACGTACTCTGGGCCTCGGCGGACGGCGATATCGCCTGGTGGGCCGCTGCACGACTGCCGGTCCGCCCTGCCGGCGTCAACCCTGCCTTCATCCTCAATGGCAGTAACGGCCAGGCTGACAAGCTCGGCTTCTACCCGTTTCGCGATAATCCGCAGGAACTCAACCCCCGGCGCGGTTACATCATGTCGGCCAACCACCAGCCAGTACCGACCAGCGGCATTCAAATACCCGGCTACTACAACCTGCCGGATCGCGCCCAGCGCCTGACCGACCTGCTGGAAGATCCGGCGATCCAGTGGGATATCCAAAACAGCCAGGCCGTCCAGCTGGATACCGCCAGCGGCTATCCGCAACGTGTCCTGCAACCGTTGCTGGCGGACTTGCAGGCCGCCGCTGCCGATGATGAGGAACGTGCGCTGGTCGAACAACTGGCAGACTGGGATGGCAATCACAGCCTCGACTCGATACCGGCCACAGTGTTCAACCAGCTGGTCTACGAACTGGCCCTGAACGCCATGCAGGACGAACTGGGTGAGGACTTTTTCAACAATCTGCTGGCCACCCGCATTCTCGATCTGGCACTGCCACGTCTGACCGCCGACGCCAGTTCACCCTGGTGGGATCAGGTCGCTACACCCGAGCCAGAGTCTCGCGCCGACACCGTCAAGCGTGCCTGGCAGCAGGGTCTGCAGCACTTGCGCAAAACCCTTGGCGACGACAGCAGTCAATGGCAATGGGGCATGGCGCATACCCTTACGCACAATCATCCACTGGCCAAACAGGAACCACTGGACAAGCTGTTCAGTGTCGGCCCGTTCGATGTACCGGGCGGCCACGAGACACCCAACAATCTTTCTTCGCGGGTCAGCAGCGCCCCATGGACAGTGCTCTATGGTCCGTCCACCCGGCGCCTGGTGGATTTTGCCGATCCGCAACATGCCCTCGGCATCAACCCGGTAGGGCAGAGTGGTGTGCTGTTTGACCGGCACTACAGTGATCAGGCCGAGCCCTATGCTCTCGGCGTCTACGTTCCCGAGCACTTCAGTGAAGATGATGTAAAAGCCAATTCACAATCTGTCCTGACCCTCACTCCGCAGCCATGACCAGCCGCAGGACTGCATCAGACTTATAGGGAGCTAGCGCATGAAACGCACTTTCCAGTTTCTCGGTATCGCCTTGCTGGGTCTGCTTGCAGTGCTCATCGCCCGAACCCTGCTGCTGGCGCCCCCCCTGCTCAGCGCCTCAGACCCGGAGCTACCTGAAGGCATCCGCGCAGAAATTATTGCTCGCCATCTTGGCCAAGCCGTGCGCTTTCAAACCATTGCCCAGCAGGTAGGTGCCAGCGAAGCACAACAGGCCAGCAGCCGCACCGCCTTTGCGGATATGCAAGCGTGGCTGTTGCAGACCTATCCGCTGCTGGCGGCCAACACCCGGCTTGAAGTGATAGGCGCCGGCAGTCTGCTCTTCACCTGGGCCGGCAGTGATCCGCTACTGGATCCGGTACTGCTGATGGCGCACATGGATGTGGTGCCGATTGCGCCAGGCGAGGACAGCAAATGGCAGTACCCGCCCTTCTCTGGCGAGCTGGCTGACGGCTATGTCTGGGGCCGCGGCACCCTGGACACCAAGGGTTCGATGATTGCCATGCTTGAAGCTGCCGAGCTGTTACTGCAACAGGGCTTCAAGCCCGCGCGCAGCGTGCTGTTCAGCCTGGGGGCCGATGAAGAAATCGGCGGCTATAACGGTAACCGCCTGGTAGCGCAACACCTGCAGCAGCAAGGCATCAAGCTCGCCTGGGTATCTGACGAAGGTGGCGCCATCACCCGGGGCATGATTCCCGGCGTAAGCGCCGACGTCGCGCTGATCGGCATCGCCGAGAAAGGCTCGGTGACACTTAATGTGACCGCTTCCGCAGTCGGTGGTCATTCGTCAATGCCGCAGCCTTTTGATGAAACCGCTATCGGCCGTCTGAGCCTGAGTTTGCAGCAGATCGGTCACAATCCGTTTGCAGCACATATACAGGGTCCGACCAATGATTTGCTGGATACCATTGCCCCGGCGCAAGCTTTCCTGCCACGTATAGTACTGGCCAATCGCTGGTTGTTCGGCCCGCTGATCACGAAAATGCTTGAAAGCTCCGCTGCCGGCTCGGCACAACTGCGCACTGTGATCGCACCCACCATCATCAATGGTGGCAACAAGGAAAACGTCCTGCCGCCGGATGCACGCGCCATCATCAACCTGCGCATTCACCCGGCGGACAGCATTGAAAGCGTGCAGCAACACGTCAAGGCAGCGGTAAACGACCCGCAAGTCAGCATCAAGATCATGCCCGGCGCCCGCGAACCTTCAGGGATTTCCGATGTCACCGGCGAGGCTTACCGGCACCTGAGCCAAACCATCCGCGACAGCTTCGGCAACACCCTGGTTGCGCCAAACCTGACCGTTGTCGGTACCGATTCGCGTTATTTTCTGCCACTGACAGAAAATGTCTTCCGCTTCGCGCCAATACACTTGACCCAGCAAGATACCCAGCGCATTCACGGTCTCAACGAACGCATCGCGGTCAAGGATCTGGCTGCGGCAGCAGCCTTCTATTACCGGCTGATCAGCACGATGCCGGCCCAGCCGGACTAACCAATCGGGAAATCAACCAACGCGCCGGCCGCTAGAACAGCGGCTGGTCATCCCGTAGCAGCACACACAAGCGGCCCTGCTCACTGTCGCTAAAGTCATGCACGAAGTGCATCAGCACCTGCCCGTCAGCGGTCATGCTCGCCACATGGTCGCCAATCTCGGCTGTGAAAAATGCTGATGTGCCGACAGATGCTGCGCACTCAACATAAGCGCTGAAAAAAAGCGCCGGATCGCAATCATCGAAGTAGGCTTCGCGCTGTGTTTCTTCCCAATCCGCCGGTGCCTGAAATACCCCGACAAACAGAACCCGCGCATCCCCCAGCTCCTCTTCCTCGGCCTCGTAGTCGTCCTCGTCCGGGCGATACAGCGTACAGTCCTGTGCCTGCGGGTGCTGCAGAACTGCCAGGCGCGATTCCAGTCGCCTGCGCGGATCAAGGTCGGCGGCAGCACACAACTGCAACCATTGCGGGGCGAGGGGATGAGAATCTTCGCGTGGTGCCATAACAGTCTCCGGAGAATGCATGCAGGAAATGCAAAAGGGCCACATGAGTGGCCCTTTTACGCTAACGCAGGTTATCAGCCCTGTGAGGCTGAGGCACCTTTCCACTTGGAGCCCGATGCCTCTGCAGCCATGGCTTCCATGCTCTGCTGCAGCGCACGCTTGCGCCGCGCTTCCGCGCGCCGGCCCAGATACCAGACAATCAATGTCGCCGTAGATACCGCCAGCAAAATCAGACTGGCTACCGCGTTGATCTCCGGTTTCACTCCCAGACGCACGGCAGAGAAGATCTCCATCGGCAAGGTGGTTGCGCCGGGGCCGGACACGAAGCTGGCCAGAACCAGGTCATCCAGCGACAGGGCAAAGGCCATCATGCCGCCGGCTGCCAGAGAAGGCAGGATCATCGGGATAGTGATCAGAAAGAACACTTTCCACGGGCGTGCGCCCAGATCCATTGCCGCCTCTTCGATGGACAAGTCCAGTTCGCGCAATCTTGACGACACCACCACCGCCACATAGGCAGTACAAAAGGTGGTGTGTGCAATCCAGATGGTTACCAGACCGCGTTGCTCCGGCCAGCCAATCAGCTGAGCCATGGCGACAAACAGCAGCAACAGCGACAGACCGGTGATTACCTCAGGCATTACCAGTGGTGCGGTGACCATGCCACCGAACAACGTGCGGCCCTTGAAGTTGGAGATTCGCGTCAAAACGAATGCTGCAATGGTGCCGAGGATGACTGCCGCGATCGCCGTATAGAAGGCGATCTCCAGTGAGCGCCCAACCGAATTGAGCAACTGTCGGTTGTCGAGCAAGCCGACATACCACTTGACCGACCAGCCACCCCATACCGTCACCAGCCTGGAGCCGTTGAACGAGTAGATGACCAGTATCACCATTGGCAGGTAAATGAAGGTCAACCCCGCCCACAACATAAAGTTTGTCAGACTGAAGCGCTTCATATCTTGCCCTCCAGCTCTTTGGCTTGATTTCGGTTAAACAGGATTATCGGCACCAACAGAATCAACAGCATGATCACCGCCAACGCAGAAGCCACTGGCCAGTCACGGTTGTTGAAGAACTCCTGCCACAACACCTTGCCGATCATCAGGGTTTCCGGACCACCCAGCAGTTCCGGAATCACGAACTCACCCACCGCCGGAATGAATACCAGCATGCAGCCGGCAATAATGCCGTTCTTCGACAGCGGCACGGTGATTTTCCAGAAACTGTTGATGGTGCTCGAGCCCAGATCGGACGCGGCCTCGAGAAGCGTGTTGTCGTGCTTGACCAGGTTGGCATACAACGGCAACACCATGAACGGCAGGTACGAATAGACAATCCCGATGTACACCGCCAGGTTGGTATTAAGCAACTGGATCGGTTCGCTAGTCACACCCAGCCACATCAACGCGCTGTTGATCAGGCCTTGCTTGCTAAGTAACCCCATCCAGGCATACACGCGAATCAGGATCGCCGTCCAGGTCGGCATCATGATCAGCAGCAGGAACACGGTTTGCGATTCCTTGCTGGAACGGGCGATGGCGTATGCCATCGGATAACCCAGCAGCAGGCAAAACAGCGTACTGATGGTGGCCATCTTCAGCGAGCCAAGGTAGGCGTAGAGGTAAAGCTTGTCCTCAGTGAGCAGAACGTAGTTACCAAAATTCAGGATGAGCTGAAATTGCTCATCAAGGTAACTGTAGATTTCGGTGTAAGGCGGGATGGCAACATCTGCCTCGGCGAAGCTGATCTTCAGAACAATGATGAACGGCAACACAAAGAACACGAAGAGCCAAACGAATGGCACTCCGATGACAAAGTGCCGCCCCCGCGGGGTCAGGCTTTTGAGTTTGGGTATGTTCATGAGCGCAGTACCACGCCACTGTCAAACTCCCAGAAGACGAATACATCGTCGCCCCAGGTCGGACGAGCACCGAGGCGCTCGGAGTTGGCCATGAACGATTGCACGATCATGCCACCGCTCAGCTTGATATAGAAAACCGAGTGACCGCCCAGATAGGCAATATCATGCACCTTGCCGCTGGCCCAGTTGACGTCCTCAGCCGGCTGCTCGGTAGTTACCAGCAACTTTTCCGGACGCAGCGCATAGCCTACGTGCTTGTCCCGGGCCGAAGTAGTAACACCGTGGTTTACGTAAATCTTGCGATCCAGCTCAGGGCAGGCAATTACCGCGTGGTCCTGCTCGTCCTCAACCACTTCACCCTCGAACAGGTTGACGGTGCCGATGAATTCGCAGACCTGACGGTTGATTGGTGTTTCATAGATGTCGACCGGGCTGCCGATCTGCTCGATAGCGCCCATGTGCATAATCGCGATGCGCTGGGCCATGGTCATGGCCTCTTCCTGGTCGTGGGTCACCATCACGCAGGTCACGTCGACACCTTCGATGATATCCACCAGCTCCAGCTGCATCTGCGAGCGCAACTTCTTGTCCAGTGCGCCCATCGGCTCATCGAGCAACAACAGTTTCGGGCGCTTGGCCAGCGAGCGCGCCAGCGCCACGCGCTGACGCTGGCCACCGGAGAGTTGGTGCGGCTGGCGCTTGGCATAATCGTTCATCTGCACCAGCTTGAGCATATCGTGAACGATGCTTTCGATTTCAGCCTTGGGCAGGCGATCCTGCTTGAGGCCAAAGGCGATGTTCTGCTCCACAGTCATGTGCGGGAACAAGGCATAGGACTGGAACATCATGTTGATCTGACGCTCGTACGGCGGCAGATCAGTGATGTCCTCACCGCCGAGGTAGATGCGCCCTTCGGTAGGCCTTTCAAAGCCAGCAAGCATACGCAGCAAGGTTGATTTACCTGAACCGGAGCCGCCGAGCAGAGCGAATATCTCGCCCTTGTAGATCGACAGGGATACATCATCCACTGCCGCCGTCTCGTCAAACTTCTTGGTCACCCGGTCGATTTTTACCAGCACCTCTTTAGCAGGTTGCTGGCTGCCGGCTAGGGCATCTTTTTGTACACCGGAGGCTATTGCCATTTACTACAACTCCCAACACTTGAAGACCTGACCAGGGTAGCCAGGCTTATTTAAATTATTTGCCGTCAATGTTCTGGAATCCATTTCAAGCCATCTGCTGATAAATGTCTGGTAAAAAACTCGCCAGCGCATCCATCAGCCGACAGAAAGCCGCCTGCTCCCGGGGGGAGCGACGGTTCTTTCGCAGAATTTCAGTCTGCGAAAGAACCCTCAATAACACTCTGGCCATCGACAGATGGCCAGAGCTTGTAGCGGTTTACTGACCCGACTTGATCTTGTTCCAGCTACGGGTCATGGAGCGTTCTACCTTGGGTGAGAGCTCAGCAAAGGAATAAAGCTTCTTCATGGTCTCAGCCGGCGGATAGATGCCCGGATTGTTGCGAATATCCTCGTCAACCAATGGCGTCGAAGCCAGGTTACCGTTCGGATAAGCCACATAGTCGGTGATATCGGCAATCACCTGCGGATCCAGAAGGTAGTTCAGATAGGCCAATGCATTGTCAGCATTCTTCGAGTCGGCCGGTATGGCCATCATGTCGTACCAGGAGGCAGCGCCTTCCTTTGGTATGACATACGCCACATTCACGCCATTCTTCGCTTCTTCAGCCCGGGCCTGAGCCTGGAATGCATCGCCGGACCAGCCAACAGCCACACAGATATTGCCGTTGGCCATATCCGAAATGTACTTGGAGGAGTGGAAGTAGGTGATGTAAGGGCGAAGCTCCAGCAGCAATGTTTCAGCCTTTTTGATGTCTGCCTTGCTGGTAGGGTTGGGGTTCATGCCCTGGTAAAACAGTGCTGCAGCAAAGATCTCCTGAGGCGCATCGAGCATGGCAACACCGCAAGAACTCAGCTTTTTCAGGTTTTCCGGCTTGAAGATCACATCCCACGAGTCGATGCTGTCAACGCCTAGAGCAGCCTTGACCTTGTCGACGTTATAAGCGATGCCGGTTGTGCCCCACATGTACGGAAAGGCGTACAGATTGCCCGGATCTGCAACCTCGAGAGTTTTCATCAGGTCCGGATTGAGGTTTTTCCAGTTCGGCAGCTTGGACTTGTCCAGCTTCTGGAATACGCCCGCCCTGATTTGCTTGGAAAGAAACTGGTTGGACGGAACCACCACGTCATAACCGGAAGCACCCGAAAGCAGTTTGGCTTCCAGTGTTTCGTTGCTGTCGAAAACGTCGTAAACCACTCTGATGCCGGTTGCCTTTTCAAAATTGGCATTGGTGTCTTCGGCAATGTAATCAGACCAGTTGTAGACGTTCACCTTCTGTTCAGCGGCCTGGGCGAAACCGGCAATTGCACCGGTAAGTGACAGCGCAATAAGCGTCTTGGAGTATTTTTTCATTCAATCTTGCTCCCCACTTGAGTTTATGGACTCCTGACTCAGGCAGTACACCCAGCCTTACGGAGTCCAAACAAAAAACCTAACACTCTTCCCTGTTGGTGACGTGACTGCTGCTTTCCCTGTTAGAAATTACAGACGTCTTCCTCGTACAAACTAGGCTAGCAACTCCTTGGTGGTCAACCTGCCACCAGCAAAGAGCATACCGACCCACATGCAGACCATTTCAAAGCAGTAACCATGCCAGCCTGACGGAACAGCTTTGATACAGTGCCAGCTATTGGCTGGCACTCACACTCAAACAGACGACAGCAGGAACTCGCGCTCCCACGAACTGATCACCCGCTTGAAATTCTCATGCTCGGCACGCTTGACTGCCACATAACCGCGCATAAAGTTCTCGCCCAGATATTTCGCACCCTCCTCACAAGCCTCCATACGTTCCAGCGCGTGCTCAAGGGTCAGCGGTAGACGCAGATTGCGCCGCTCGTAGCCGCGACCCTGGACAGGAGCGCTAGGTTTTATACCCTCAGCCATACCCATATAACCGCACAACAAGGAGGCCGCCAGGACCAGATAAGGGTTGGCATCAGCGCCAGCCAAGCGATTTTCCACGCGGCGGTTTTGCGGGCTAGCCTCTGGTACCCGCAAGCCCACGGTCCGGTTCTCCTCGCCCCACTCGACGTTAACCGGCGCAGAGGTATCCGGCAGGAAGCGGCGGAATGAATTGACGTTAGGCGCGAACAACGGCAGCAGCTCGGGAATGAATTTTTGCAGGCCGCCGATGTGATTCAGGAACAGCTCACTCATCGAGCCATCTTCATTCGAGAAAATATTCTTGCCGGTCTTGCTGTCCACCACACTCTGGTGAATATGCATGGCGCTACCTGGCTGATCGGTAATCGGTTTGGCCATGAATGTCACATCAACATCGTGCTTGAGCGCAGCTTCACGCATGGTGCGTTTGAACACGGTGATCTGGTCGGCCAGGTGCAGCGCGTCGCCATGACGGAAATTGATTTCCATCTGCGCCGGGCCGTCTTCGTGGATCAGCGTGTCGAGATCCAGCTCCTGCGCCTCGCACCAGTCGTAGACATCCTCGAACAACGGGTCGAATTCGTTGGCAGCATCAATCGAGAACGACTGACGACCCACTTCAGGACGACCGGAACGACCTATCGGGGCTTCCAGCGGAAAATCGGGATCTGAACAGCGTTTGGTCAGGTAGAACTCCATCTCCGGAGCGACAATCGGCGTCCAGCCCTTGTCTGAATATAATTTCAGGACTGTCTTGAGGATATTTCGCGGTGACAACTCGATAGGATTGCCCTGCTTGTCAAAGGTGTCGTGAATCACCATCGCTGTCCGCTCAAGCGCCCACGGCACCAGAAAGACTGCGTTCTGATCCGGACGGCAGAACATGTCGATATCGGCGGCATCCAGCAACTCGTAATAGATGTCGTCATTGACATAATCACCGGTTACCGTTTGCAGCAACACACTCTCGGGAAGGCGCATGCCCTTCTCGTCTATAAACTTGTTGGTTGGCGCAATCTTGCCGCGGGCAATGCCAGTCATATCACTGATCATGCATTCGACTTCGATGATTTTTCGGTCTTTTAGCCAGGTTGTAAGCTGATCCAGTTTGACGCTCATGATGACCTCGATTGTTAAAGCCTGACGTTGTTTATAGCCAATCCCGCTTCGGCTCGCACACTGACGAGCCTTAAACCTGAATATCAGTAAATACTGAGCATGCGGGGTGGCTGACGAAATTTTTTATTGCGGTTACTACGCACAGCCACAGGTGCTGTGCCAGTTGACTCGAATGGGGAGTAGTGCAGAACTGGAGGAGCCGGCGCCCCGATACTGACCAAGGTACCGTTCGACAAAACAATGCATCTCTCTTTATGCAAAAGACCATCTAGACTCAGAGATGACACTGACTGATCCGTTGCGCTAACCGGCAGCACAAAAAACCTTGGCACACCATCAGGCCTCGTCGCCATGGCACTGGCAACGCCCTTAGCAGCAATATTAAAGAGGCGCGAGGCAATCGGCTGATTGCAGGCGGCTTGGCCATTCAACGTCTGGCACGACATGAAACACCGGTTTTCTGCTGTTATTTGAATTATTCCGAGCTTAGCGCTGTTCGTTTTTTTATACAATAGGGCGTAAAAAATTAAACACAGCTGCCCTTCTTGCAATCAAAAGCGGCCACCCCGCCCACTGGAAAAGAGACAGAAACCCGAGTAATTAGTTGTCTTCAGGCAATTTAAGGCACAATGTTCAGCATCTTGACTGGCAAAGCGACACACTGCTCACATTAGCCATTTTATCAAACACGTGATTGAAATTTTAAACAACAGGTCTCGCATCATGTCGGCTACTCCTCCCGTAGTAAAACTCAACGAAGCAAACGATTTCCTCAAGGACAACCCGGAAATCCAGTTTGTCGATCTATTGATCGCGGACATGAACGGTGTGGTCCGCGGCAAGCGGATTGAGCGCGCCAGCCTGCACAAGGTTTACGCCAAGGGCATCAACCTGCCGGCTTCGCTGTTTGCCCTCGACATCAATGGTTCCACCGTTGAAAGTACCGGGCTTGGTCTGGACATTGGTGACGCCGACCGCGTCTGCTATCCGATCGCAGGCACCCTGTGCAACGAGCCGTGGCAGAAGCGCCCGACCGCACAACTACTGATGACCATGCACGAACTCGATGGTCAGCCGTTCTTTGCCGACCCACGGGAAGTGCTGCGGCAGATTGTGGAAAAGTTTGATGACCTCGGCCTGACTATCTGCGCGGCCTTTGAGCTGGAGTTCTACCTGATTGACCAGGAGAACGTAAACGGCCGCCCACAGCCGCCACGCTCACCCCTTTCAGGCAAGCGGCCGATATCGACCCAGGTCTACCTGATTGACGATCTCGACGAGTATGCCGATTGCCTGCAAGACATCCTCGAGGCTGCCAAAGAGCAGGATCTGCCCGCCGACGCTATCGTCAAGGAAAGCGCCCCGGCCCAGTTCGAGGTCAATCTTCACCATGTGAATGATGCCCTCAAGGCTTGCGACTATGCCCTGCTACTCAAACGCCTGATCAAGAACGTTGCCTATGACCATGAGATGGATAGCACTTTCATGGCCAAACCTTACCCGGGCCAGGCTGGCAACGGTTTGCATGTGCATATTTCGCTACTCGACAAGAAGACTGGCAAGAACATCTTCAGCAGTGACGATCCGGAGAATCATCCGGTCCTGCGGCACGCCATCGGTGGCATTCTCGAAACCATGCCCGCCTCCATGGCTTTCCTCTGCCCCAACGTCAATTCCTACCGCCGCTTTGGTGCACAGTTTTACGTCCCCAATGCACCAAGCTGGGCTCTCGACAATCGCACCGTTGCGGTGCGCGTGCCCAATGACAGCCCCGATGGGATACGTATCGAGCAGCGGGTTGCCGGCGCTGACGCCAACCCCTACCTGATGATGTCGGCCATTCTTGCCGGCATTCACCACGGTCTGACCAACAAGATTGACCCGGGCGAGCCCATCGAAGGCAACTCCTACGAGCAACTGGAGCAAAGCCTGCCGAACAATCTGCGCGATGCGTTACGCGAGCTCGACGAAAGCGAGGTGATGAACAAATACATCAGCCCCGATTACATCGATATTTTCGTCGCCTGCAAGGAAGCGGAACTGGAAGAGTTCGAAACCACCATTTCGGATCTTGAGTACAACTGGTACCTGCATACCGTCTGATTATTTTTGACTGCAGGCAACTAGCGGCCGGCCTTGGGTAGGATTACTCTTGGCTGGCCGCTTCAGTTAAAAAACTTACTTCAAGGCAGATGGGAGCCATGCGAGTGGCTGACCGTATCGGCGTGCGGCGATCAACCATATAAAGGAAACCGCACGATGCGCCGACTGATTGCCTGCCTGCTGATTACCCTGATGCCTTGTCTTGCTGTCGCAGAAGACACAGTGCTAACCGTGCTCAACTGGAATGACTATATCGACCCGCAGGTGCTGGTCGATTTTGAAAAAGAAACCGGCATCAAGATCGACTACCAGACCTACGGCTCTGCTGCCGAAATGAAGGAAATGCTCGCCAGCGTGCCGGCTGCCGACATCGTAGTTCCTACCAACCCGGATCTGCCGGGGCTGATCAAGGAAGACAAGCTGCTGCTGCTGGACCCGGGCAAACTGCCCAACCGCAAGAATCTTGATCAGTCATTGCTGATGAAGATGCTTGCGTTCGATGCGGGTAATAGCTATTCGGTGCCCTACTTGTGGGGAGCCGTAGGTCTGGCAATCAATACACAGCTTGCAGAGGCTGCCTGGGGCGGTAAGCTGCCGCAAAGCTGGAGTCTGGTATTCGACCCCGAACAAGTCGCCAAATTATCCAGTTGTGGGGTCAGCTATCTGGACTCTGTGGATGACGTCATGACCAGCCTGATGAACTATCAGGGCCGGATTCTTGAAGACTCTTCACCACGGCAAATCCTCAAATCTGCTCAAACGCTACAAATAGCCAAGCCACATCTGCGCTACATAGACAGCGAGCGCTACATAGATGACCTCGCCCAGGGCAAGCTCTGCGTGGCCATTTCCTTCGTGGGTGATGCGCTGGCTGCTGCGGATGCCGGGCAACCGGTCGAGTTCGTAATTCCGATCGAGGGCGCCACGCTGTTTATTGACAGCCTGGCCATTCTCAAGACGTCACAGCACCAGGATGCGGCCTATCGTTTCATCGATTACCTGTTGCGCCCTGATGTCATCGCCAAGATTACTGTTGCCACGCTATACCCGAATGCCAATGCGGCTTCCATCGAATTGTTACCCGAAAGCCTGCGCAATCGGCCAGGCATTGTTCCGGACAAAGCCACCAAACGACGTTTGGCGTTGCTCAAGGCCCTGCCGCCGGCTCAGGAGAAAGCACGCGACGAGGCATGGCAAGCTGTATTGGAACAAGAATGATCTCACCAGCATTGATGGCCTGATATCCCGCGAATCTCGGGCACCACAATCGTTTCAGGCAGATACTGACTAACCCCATAGACGTGGGGTTAGCTGGAAAGAATTTCCGCTGCCCCTCCGGCACACAACCTCTCCGGCAACCCGCACCACTCTGCTCCAGGCTGGTTTGACAACCAGTCTGATCGACTTCAGAACATCCCGTCTGTTGCAATTCTCAGCAGACCTGCTGACATACGCCCGGTCCGCTAACACAAGCCTTCACCTGCCAATCAGCCAGGTTTTTTTGCGGTACAGGCACCGATGATCGCTATAACTACTCGCAGGGTGGCGTTGTAGTTTTCATCAAGCGGCTGCTACAGTCAGGCTGCTTGCAACCATTATGGTCACCTTG
>Ga0102814_10001641_pt1 | contig 15700 bp, 13 predicted proteins | sample ColrivemetaGS741_FD_79112 | JGI IMG/M metagenome (GOLD analysis project Ga0102814, IMG submission 79112) | Estuarine microbial communities from the Columbia River estuary - Flood tide ETM metaG S.741 | ecosystem: Environmental > Aquatic > Marine > Intertidal zone > Estuary | place: USA... | reverse complement strand
TTTAAACGAGCAAAATAGATGTTTTTCTGTAAACCACATTTTTCCTCTAAGTGAGAAATCTACAGCATCAGCCATAAGGAATGGGTTAATTCCAAAATACGATTCAATTTGTTCTATTGTTTCCTTGTTTTCAAGATTATAAGCGTTCAACCAAAGCGTTTTGGTTGGATTGTCTTTTATAAATTTCTCAATATCATCCCATTTGGTAGATTTTTTTCTGGAAAAATGATCTTCGTCGTAAACCATAGCATCCAATTGAACAACCCCATCTTCTTTTGCAATATTTAAGGCAATGGGGCTATGAAAGAGCTTTTTAGTTGGTTTCTTTCTTCTCATTGTTTTTGTAAACCAAGGTGCGGTGTGGGAAAGGAATTTCGATGCCATTGTTGTCAAATTCTAGTTTTACAGAGCGATATAAATCTGTTTTTAGCAAGAAACCTTCAGGCTGGGAATTTGTCCATACATATGCTCGAAGCACAATGGAAGAATCTGCCCAACGAATAACACGAATATCAATTTTATGGTGCTTACTGTTTATTTCGTCTTGGGTTCTATTATCAATAACTAAAGGATGCTTACTTGCGTGCGTTCGAATTATATCTTCAGCTTTTGCTAGGTCAGAATCATAACTTATACCAAACTCTATTCGGTTCATTATCTTATGATCGTTTAATGAAGCATTTACAATTACTTCATTATTGATAGTAGAATTTGGTATAATAATTCGCTTGTTATCAAAGTCGCAAATAACCGTATGACGCAAAGTAATGTCTTCTACGTGCCCTTCGTTTACGCTTCCTACACGAATAAGGTCTCCCACTTTAAATGGCTTAAACACAACTAGAAACACGCCGCCAATTATATTTGAAAAGGCTTGCTGCGAAGCAAAACCAATAATAGCAGCAAAAATTCCTGCTCCTGCAAAAAGTGCTTTACCTATGTTTTTAAAAGGTGGTATGGAATAAATTACCGCCATAATGGCGATAGTATATACTAGAAAGGATAGGGTGTTATATAAAAACCGAAGGCCAGTAATGGGAGCCTCTTTGTTGCCATCTTCTTTGTAGGTTTTTCTTAGCGTTCTTCGTATAAAGAATTTTCCTAACCTTACTACTACGTAAGACCCAACAACGATAAAAGCAATCTGAATAAGTTCTTTTTCTGTAATACCTGCTACCATCTTATTAGGGCACTAGCCCAAGTAAATCCACTACCAAATGCTGCCAAACATATTAAATCACCTTCGTTCACTTTTCCTTTCTGTTTGGCTTCTGCAAGGGCTATAGGTATTGATGCTGCAGTTGTGTTGCCATATTTTTGAATGTTATTGTATACCTGATCGTCAGTTAACTTCATGCTTCTTTGTATAAATTGAGAAATTCGCAGATTAGCTTGATGGGGCACAAGCAGGCTTATATCGCTTGTTTTAAAATTATTTTGATTTAATGCTTCATTTATAACTTCGGGAAATCTGGTTACAGCGTGTTTAAATACAAAATTTCCGTTCATATAGGGATAATAACTGGTGTCTTCAGGGTTGTTTTCCATAATAATTTCGGGTACCCAGCGTGTCGTACTAGGGCCAATTAGTGTTAGTTCTTCAGCATGTTCGCCTTGCGAATGCAAATGAGTAGAGAGAATTCCTCTTTCTTTATTCGGGCTAAGAGATACAACTGCAGCACCGGCACCATCACCGAATATTACTGTTACACCTCTTCCTCTAGTAGATCTTTCTAATCCGCCACTATGGTTTTCTGAGCCTATTACAAGGATGTTTTTATACATTCCTGTTTTAATATATTGATCGGCAACAGACAGTGCATACACAAATCCACTACATTGATTTCTTATATCTAAAGCACCAATGGTGTCTAAGCCTAATTCTTTTTGAACAGTAACTCCTGGCCCAGGAAAATAGTAATCAGGACTTAGAGTGGCAAAAACGATAAAGTCAATTTCATTTTTATCTATACCAGCATCATCAATGGCTCTTTTGGCGGCTTTTACCCCCATTGATGTAGTACTATCGGATTTGTCCTTTATCCAGCGACGCTCTTGTATTCCAGTTCGTTCTTGTATCCAAGCGTCATTAGTATCCATTAGCGTTGCCAAGTCGTTGTTGGTTACAACATTGTCAGGCACATAGAATCCTAATCCTTTTATGATTGACCTATTCATAGGTGCAATTTAGTAAGAATTTTAAAAATGCTTTAAAATAATTCTGCTGTTAGGGCAGACAATTGCTATTTCAGCGTACGTTTTATTTCTACTTCGTGGAAACCTTCAATTAAATCTCCAATCTGTACGTCGTTATAATTTTTGATTTGCATACCACATTCGTACCCTTTGTTCACTTCTTTTACGTCGTCTTTAAAACGTTTAAGTGATTCAAGATCTCCTGTGTAAATAACAACTCCATCTCTAATTAAACGAACTTTATTGTCGCGAAGCATTTTACCTTCAATCTGCATACAACCTGCAACCGTTCCTACTTTGGTAATTTTAAATGTATCACGAACTTCAGCAGTGCCTGTAATTTTTTCCTCTAGTTCTGGGTCTAATAATCCCTCCATAGCGGCTTTTATTTCGTCTATAGCTTTGTAGATAACAGAGTATTGTTTAATCTCAATCTCTTCAGCCTCAGCGAGCTTACGAGCACTTGGCATAGGTCTAACTTGGAATCCTATTACGATTGCGTCAGAAGCAGATGCTAATAACACGTCATTGTCGGTTATCGGTCCTACGGATTTATAGATTACGTTTACTTGAATTTCTTCAGTAGAAAGTTTGATTAATGAATCAGATAAGGCTTCGGCAGAACCGTCCACATCTGCTTTTATAATCAAATTCAATTCTTTAAAGCTACCAACTGCAAGTCTTCTACCAATTTCTTTAAGTGTAAGATGTTTAGTTGCTCTAATTCCTTGCTCACGCTGTAATTGTTCTCTTCTATTTGCAATTTCTTTTGCGGTAGATTCATCAGACATTACTTGGAAAGTTTCACCAGCGGTAGGTGTTCCAGAGAAGCCTAAAATAGACACAGGGGATGATGGTCCAGCTTCGCTTACTGCTTGACCACGCTCATTAAACATAGCCTTAATTCTAGCAAAGTATTGCCCAGCAACCAACGCGTCACCCATTCTTAGAGTGCCTTCTTGAACCAACATAGATGTTACAACTCCACGACCTTTTTCAAGCTTCGCCTCAAGTATTGCTCCCTTGGCGTTTTTAGTGGGATTTGCTTTAAGTTCAAGCATCTCAGATTCTATGGCTACTTTTTCAAGCAACTCTTCAATGTTTATTCCTTTTTTAGCAGAAATTTCAGCAGTTTGGTATTTGCCACCCCACTCTTCTACTAAAATATTCATTGCAGAAAGTTGTTCTCTTACTCTATCTGGATTTGAACCAGGTTTGTCAATTTTGTTAAATGCAAATACAATAGGAACCTCTGCTGCTTGTGCATGGCTTATTGCTTCTTTAGTTTGTGGCATTACAGCGTCATCCGCTGCAATTACAATAATAGCAATATCGGTAACTTGTGCACCCCTTGCACGCATTGCGGTAAATGCCTCGTGTCCAGGAGTATCAATAAAGGTCATATGTTGACCGTTTTTTAGTTCTACCTCGTATGCAGCAACGTGCTGGGTTATTCCACCAGCTTCACCTGCAATAACGTTTGCACTTCTAATGTAGTCAAGAAGTGAAGTTTTACCGTGATCTACGTGTCCCATTACTGTAACAATTGGGTGACGTGTTTGTAAATCTTCCGGGTTATCTTCTTCTTCTTCAATTTCTATGGTTTCATCTGCATCTACAAACTTCATTTCAAAGCCAAATTCTTCAGCTACTATTTGCAGCGTCTCAGCGTCTAAACGTTGATTGATAGAAACCATCATACCAAGAGAGAAACACGCAGAAATAATGTCATTAACATTAACATCCATCATGTTTGCTAGTTCGTTTGCTGTTACAAACTCTGTAACCTCTAGTATCTTACTTTCTATTTGCTCTTGTAATTGTTGATCTTCCCACTTTTTCTTGTGTTCTTGTCGTCTAAATTTACGAGCTTTTTTACGTATTTTGCCTCCGTGTGCAGGTGTTTGTTTACCGGCAGACATTCTGGCAAGTGTTTTCTTGATTTTATCTTGAATTTCTTTCTCGGTGATTTCTTTCTTGTCCTCAGGTTTTTTATAACCACCTGTGTCCTTACGTTCTGTTTTAAGTTTATCTGCAGTTACTTTCTCACCTCTAATGCGTTTTCGTTTTTTCTTAGGCTCGTCAGTAGGTTTAGATTTCTCGCGTTTTACAGGTTTTGTAATTTGAATGTTACCTAAAACTTTAGTTCCCTGTAGTTTGGTGTATTCAGTTTCTTTAAATGGCTGGCCATCTTCAACAGGCACTTCTTCTGTAGGTTTTTCTAACTTTGGAGTAACGGGAGCAGTGGGTTTCGGTGCTTTTTCCTTTGAGTCCTTATCTTTTTTAGGAGACTTCTTCGGAGTCAAATCAATAGTACCAAGAACCTTAAGTCCTTCTTGTTTTACCTCTTTAACTTCTGCTATTTCTTTAATTTCAGTAATATCAGGTGCTTTAAGTTCTGGAGTTATTTTATCCTCCTTAACTTTAGGCTCTTCAACTGCTTCAATGTCAACAATAGGTGCTGCTGGAGCTTCAACTTTGGGAAGTTCTAGTTCCTCCATTTTTGGTTGCTCTACTACTTCTTTTTTAGCTTCAGGTTTTGCTTCTTCAACTACAATTTCTTTTTCTACTTTTACCGTAGTAACCTCTTCAGTTTTTGGCTTAGAGCTAAAACTGGAATCTTTGATTAGAATTGTGTCTTCAACTTGAAAATCGTCAACAGGTTCTATAACTGGTTTCTTAACTTCCTTAAGCTCAGTTGTTTTAGCATCTTTTCTGATGTTTAACTCGAGTTGTTGAGACTCTTCTTTTGCTATTTTATCTTTTTGATAAAAACCTAGCAAATCTTGATACATGGCATCGTCAATTTTGGCTGTAATCTTAGCCTCTACATCAAAACCTTTGTCTTGCAAATGGTCTACGATTGTTTTCCAACTGACGTTAAATTCTGTTGCTACCTTGTTTAGTCTATATGTCTTGTTCTTGTCAGCCATTTATGGTTAGCGTCGTTCGAAAATAATACATTAATCTAAAATGTATTTGTTATTCAAACTCTGCTGCTAATATTTTCTTTATTTCTTCTACGGTTTCTAATTCTAATTCAGTTCTAGATACTAAATCTTCATTACTCATGTCTAGTACACTTTTGGCAGTGTCTAAACCAATGTTTTTCAACTCGTCCAATATCCATTCGTCTATTTCATCAGAGAACTCATCTAAGTCTACGTCTAAATCTTCTTCAGCCTCGTTTTCTCTGTATACATCTATGCCATAACCCACCAATTTGCCTGCTAGTTTAATGTTATGACCGCCTTTACCAATAGCAAGAGATACTTGATCTGCAGGTAAAAATACGTCAGCCTTTTTATTGTCTTCATCCAATACAATAGATGATATCTTTGCTGGACTTAAGCTTCGTTGAATAAGCAATTGAGTATTAGTAGTAAAATTGATAACATCTATGTTTTCATTTTTCAACTCTCTAACAATACTATGTATTCTGCTCCCCTTCATACCAACGCAAGCTCCAACTGGATCTACTCTGTCATCATAGCTTTCTACAGCTACTTTAGCTCTTTCTCCAGGTTCACGTACAATCTTTTTAACTGTAATTAAACCGTCAAGTATTTCAGGTACTTCCAATTCAAATAATCTTTCTAAGAATTCTGCTGCGGTTCTTGATAAAATTATTTTCGGGTTAGAATTGTACATTTCTACTCGTAAAACTACAGCCCTAATATTATCGCCTTTTTTAAAGAAATCGCGAGGTATCATTTCTCGTTTTGGAAGAATTAACTCGTTCCCTTCATCATCCAGAATCATTATTTCATTTTTCCAGATTTGATAAACTTCACCAGTTACAATTTCGCCTACACGGTCCTTGTATTTTTTGTAAAACTCATCTTTCTCAAGTTCTAAAACTTTAGAAAGTAGCGTTTGACGAGCAGTAAGAATTGTTCTTCTTCCAAACTCAGCCATATTTATTTCTTGTATGGCCTCTTCTCCAATTTCATAATCAGCCTCCAATTGTTTGGCTTCAGACAATGTTATTTCTTTATTTGGGTCTTCAACCTCACCTTCGTCAACTATTTCTCTATTTCTATAAATCTCTAAATCTCCGTTGTCTGTATTTACAATTACGTCAAAATTGTCGTCAGATCCGTATTTTCTGCGGATCATTGTTCTAAATACATCTTCCAAAACACGCATCATCGTAGCTCTGTCAATGTTTTTGAATTCTTTAAATTCGGAGAAAGATTCTACTAGTTGTAAGCTCATTTCTTTTTAGGTTTAAATGATATTTGTACTGTACTTTTTTTTATGTTTTCAAACGACACTACTCGTTTTTCTTTCTTATTCTTACCTATTTTTACACTCAGCTCTAACTCCTCTTCGTTTAAGGCAATTAATTCACCTTCTACTATTGAATTGTCTGCCAGTGAAATGGCTAGGTCTCGACCAATGTGCTGATAATATTGGCGTTTATCTATTAGAGGATTATCAACTCCTGGAGAAGATATTTCATAGCGAAATGCTTTTTCTCCAGTGTCTGCTTCGTCAAGAAAGGCAGATACTGCCCTGCTTAACTTACCTATAACCTTTATACCAACACCTTCTTTACCATCAATAAAAAACTTAAAATCGCTATCCGAATCATTGCTTTTTACACCAACTAAAAAGCAGTCAGTCTTTTTTAATTCTTCTTCTAAAACGCCTTGTATTAAATCTTTTATCCTCAAAATTTGTTTTAAGAAAAAAGGGGTTAAAAAACCCCTTTCGTCTATATTATTGGTGCAAATTTAATCTAAATATTGATATTTCGCAACCTCGGCGTCTTGAGCGTGTGTAATCTAGTACTAAATTTCTTTTTTTTGACTTTAATATTGTGACCTAAATGGAAGTGAATCGAAAAAAATACATCTACATTGGATGTATATTAGCAACTGTAGTTTTAATGGCAAACAGTGGTGGATCTCCGGGGGGCAAAACGGGTTCTCCTGGTGATAAAAATGTGAGCTGTGCTACAAATGGGGGTTGTCATGGCCCTAAAACGCCAGAAACTCAGGAAATGATTAGCACAACAATTCCTGAAAGTGGCTATGTGCTTGGTGCAGAGTACACTGTTACTATTTCCGCAACGCAAGCTAGTAAAAGTAGATTTGGGTTTGAATTAGTTGCCGAAGATAGCACGGGTGTGGCAAAAGGAACTTTTGTTACAAATTCAGAGGTTAATGCATCTGGAAATAGAGCAACGCATAGATTTCAGGGAACTGGGGGTGTTGGAGAACAATCGTGGGATATTGTGTGGAAGGCACCAGAAACAGCAAGCGGTGATCTTACGTTTTATACTGCGGTGCTGGCCGCCAATAATAATGGTACTACTAGTGGTGACGAAGTTTTGCTAGATAATTTTAAAGTAAAACAAAGTGCGAATGTAGCCGTTGCAGGTATATTAAAAGAGCCAATTAGAATTTATCCAAACCCTACAGTTGGTGTGCTATATATAGATTATTCTACTGAGATGGATGCGGTATTAAGTATAACAAATAGTATGGGAAAAGTAGTACAAAGTCAAAATTTTAAAAAGGTGGTTAGTGTTGAACATTTACCCGCTGGCAACTACTTTATTAAGTTAGAAATAGATGACGTTGTTATCGTAAAAGCGTTTATTAAACGTTAATTAAACGTAAAAATAACGATTAATTAACCCTCGATTTCTTTAGAATATAGATAAGCGAGCTTGCTTTGTCTCTATTTATCAGTCCATTAATAAAAGAAATTAATCCAATAGTAAAGGTGTAAGGTAAAAACTTTAAGCCACTTTTGTAAGAACGGCTAACCATAGCGTTAAAAAAAGGATCAAGAGGCAATCTTTTCATAGAAATCATTTCAAAGCCGTGTCCCTCTGCAAACTGTTTAAAGGTTTTTGGAGTAAAATGCCACAAATGACGAGGAGTATCAAAACCGTTCCAATAGTTTTTGTAGTGCTTTGCCTCAAAGCAATTGGGATTTGGAAGGGCAACGAAAACATGACCATTCTCTTTTAAAGATTTATGTAAAATGTCGAAATATTCGTTGAAACTGTATACGTGTTCAAAAACATGCCACATTGTTATTATATCAAAGTCTTTTGGAAGCTTTTCGGCTAAAAATTCTGTTGGAGAATTCACGGAAATGTCAAACTTGTCTTTGCATAAGGCAACTGCTTTGTCACTAATCTCTACTCCAGAGACATTGTAACCGTTTTGCTTCATATAGTTAATAAAATAACCAGACCCAGAACCTATGTCTAGCAGTTTCGTACTTTTTGAGTAACTACGAATATTACTTAGCTTAAACTTAAGCATCAGTTTTCTAGCTTGGTGATAGACACCATAAATTAGCCCCTTATTGGTGTCTGTATGTTCTACATACTCTTCGCTTTCATAATAGGGTCCGGCATTTTCAAGCAACGGTGCATTTGCTGTAAAAATAAAAGAACAATTACCACATTTTTTCAATTCAAAATTCTCCTTAGAAACTAACCAATCAGGCACGTTGAGGTAATGAGAAAATTCGAATTCAGGAGATCCGCAAACTGGGCAAGTAGAAATATTAAATTTATTTTCTTCCAAAATATGCTGCAAATAAAGACTTATCGCCGACAAAAAGGAAATTAACCTAAGGTAGTTAACAACTACTTATTTCTAATATTTTTTAAGAATCTGAATAATATTGGTGGCATAAGGTCTGTTGCCAATGTAACTAATCCATTGTACATTTTCATAGAAGGAGATTCTATTCCTTTTCTATCCTTAAACAAAGTGGTGTGATCTTCTAAGCCCATGTTTACCTCCTCCTTAGGTCTGCCATTAGTATAGTAATATAAGGCAAGAGACTTTCTACTTCTGTCAGGAGGGCAAGTTAGTGGGTCAGGATGGCCGTGGTAAGAAAAATCGGTAGTTGAAAACATGGCTACTCTATTAAAAAGTGGAAGAATCTTTGCCCTACTTTCAGTCATGTCTGTATTCCAAAGTTCGAAGTGTCCGCCATATTCTTCTTTCCAATCTTTGTTTAAATAGATCAAAAAATTAAGTCTTCTATCTAATCCCGTAATACGATGCTTGTTAAAATCGGCGTGAATTTTTAACATTCCACCAGGTTTTATTTGATGACAGCCGCCTCCCTCAAAATAAGGGTCTGATAATAGTTTATCTATGCCAGAAAGTTCAGCTAAAAAGTTTAAAAAAGGTTCCGAATTTAAAAAGTGCATCAACACTTTTGTTTTAGGCCCAAATTTTTGTTCGCCTCTACTCGCAAGTTTTATTTCATTCGGGTTACTATACTGAATATCGCTTTTATCACCCAATTCAGGAAATTCAGCCAACACGTCAGTTAAAAATTTTTCATTAAAAAAATTATCGAAATAGATGCTTGGAAAGGGATCTGCGTTAATGTACTTATCACTATTTTCTTTGGCAAATTGCAACAATTCGTCATAGTTTTTATTTAATATTTGGTGTTCACCTATTTGCATTTTTACGTCGATTATTCGTGTCAAAAATACATTGAATAGTAGCAAGCGGAAAATCAAATTTTAATTTTTGGGAATTGAAAGTATCAAATCCTTTATTTTCGCCGTTTCGAAATAAGAAAACATAATAAGTAATGAATAATTTTAGATTATTAAACAACATACTTGGATGGCTAACATTCGTAATTGCATTAGTAGTTTACACGATAACTTTAGAGCCTTCTGTAAGTTTATGGGATTGTGGCGAGTTTATCTCTGCTTCGTACAGGTTGCAAGTAGTTCACCCACCGGGTGCTCCTTTGTTTTTAATGCTTGGCAGACTGTTTTCCATTTTTGCAACTCCGGGAACAAATGAAGTTGCAATTGCGGTCAACATGCTTTCTGCAGTTGCTAGTGCAGCTACAGTAATGCTGACTTTTTGGATTACAACACATTTTGCGGAAAAAATTCTTAAAATTGATCTAAGCGAAAACAAAGTAGATTTCGGAAACGGAATAAGCATTCTTGGTGCAGGATTAGTTGCGGCGTTATCCGTAACATTTATGGATACATTTTGGTTTAGTGCTGTTGAAGCAGAGGTTTACGCATCGTCAAGTGCATTTATGGCCCTTGCATTTTGGGCTATATTAAAATGGGAGAGAGTAAAAACGGATCCTACTTCGGATAGATGGATCGTATTTATAGCCTATATAATTGGTTTAGGTATCGGACTCCATTTACTTAACTTACTGGTTATTCCTGCTATTGTTTTCTATTACTTCGTAAATAAATATACGCCGAGCAGAACAAATATTTTCAAAGCGGCTGCAATCGGTTTAGGTTCTATTTCCTTATTACAATGGGTTATAATTCCTAAAGCTCCGGTTTTTGCCGCATTTTTCGATCGTATTTTTGTAAATGGGTTTGGGTTGCCGTTTAACTCAGGAACTTTATTTTTCTTACTTTTAGTAGCAGGAGGTATTGCATACGGCTTATACTATACTAAACAAAAGGCAAAGCCAATTGCAAACTTAATTTTACTGTGTTTTGCTTTTATAATGTTAGGGTTTTCATCTTACGCTATGGTAGTTATACGTTCTATTGCAGAACCTGCAATAGATATGAATGACCCTCAAGATGCGGAAAGCTTATTGAGCTACATTAACCGTGAACAATATGGCGATAGACCATTAGTATATGGACCTTATTGGAATGCGAGATTAACTGCAGTAGAAGAGGGAAGAACACTTTATAGAAGAGGTGCTGATGGTTATGAAGAAATAGGTAATAAGCCTGAATATAAATTTGATGAAAACTACAGTACTATTTTGCCAAGAATGGGAGATAATACCGAAAAATCTACCTACTACCCCATTTGGTGTGGAATGGAAGATATGTTTTATAAAATTAATGACCTTAAGAACAAGTTGAATTCTGACCCCAATAATAAAGAGCTGCAAGAGCAGTTGGCTATAGCAGAAATGACAAAGCCTAAATTTAGTAACAACATTAAATTTTTATGGGATTATCAGATTGGCTGGATGTACTGGAGGTACTTTATGTGGAACTTTGTTGGAAGGCAAAATGATTTGCAAAATGTTACGGGTAATGTAGTTGATGGAAACTGGATTTCTGGGATAAGTGCAGTAGATAATTCAAGATTAGGACCTCAAGATAATCTTCCTAAGTTTTTAGCTTACAATAAAGGCAGAAATGTATATTATTTCTTGCCATTTTTATTGGGTATCTTAGGAATGATATTTCATTTTAAACGCGGAAAAATGGATTTCTACAGTGTTTTGATTATGTTCATCTTTACCGGAGTGTTAGTTGTAATATACTTAAATCAACCTCCAATGGAACCGCGTGAAAGAGATTATACAAACGTGGGTTCTTTCCAAACCTTCTGTATTTGGATAGGTTTAAGTGTGCTGTTTATGGTAGACTTGCTTAAAAAGTATATAAACAAAAGTACAGCTGCAGTAGGTGCAACAGTAGTAGCACTTTTAGCCGCTCCAGTGCTTATGGGTTCTCAAAATTGGGACGACCACGATAGAAGTGGACGATTTTTGGGAATTTCCTTTGCTAAAAACTACCTGAATAGTTGCGAGAAAGATGCCATATTGTTTACCAATGGAGATAATGATACTTATCCGCTTTGGTATGCACAAAACGTAGAAGGCGTAAGAACAGATGTGAGAGTAATAAACTTAAGTTTGTTGCCAACCGAATGGTATTCAAGTGCTTTGCGTAGAAAAGTGTTCGATTCTGAGCCACTTCCTTTATCAATTCCAGCAGAAAAACTTGTTTCGGGTAAACGCGATTACGTTAGATATTTCGACAATGGAAAATTTGATCAAAATAAAGTTTATCAATTAACAGAAGTATTGGACTATATGACGGATAATGATCAAAGTAAAATGCAACGTACACAGAATGGGGATTTGGTTAACGTTTTTCCAGTAATGAACTACAGTGTAGATATAGATAAGAGTGCGGTAATAAACTCCGGTATTGTGCCAAATAAAGATACAGCTAGCATTGTAGATAAGCTTGTTTGGAACATAGGAAGAAGTGGCTTGAGTAAAGGAGATATTGTTGTATTGGATATTATTGCAACCAATGCTAAAACAGGGTGGAAACGCCCGATTTATTGGACTACCACTACGGGTTCTTCTGTTTATTTAAATCTAGATAAATATTTAAGGCACAATGGCTTAACATACCAACTAATACCAGTAGAAGCTAATCAAAGAATGCGAGGAATGGACGACATGGACTTGTTGTACGGTCGTTTGATGAACGATTATGTTTGGGGAAACATGGATAAAGGAACCTTGAATTTGGATGATAAAGCTCAATTAGTTCCTCAAAATCTACGTTCGTTGTTTGTGCAAATTGCAGATTACTATAGCAATACTGGTAAACTTGATTCTGCCGTAAACTTAGTAGATAAATGCTTTGCATCTATGCCAGAGTCTATTTTGCCGATGAATTTAAGATTAAAAGCAGCTAGTGCAGAAATTTACTATAAAGCAAATCAAATGGAAAAAGGCGATAAAATGTTGAATGAAGTGGGAGAAGATGCTGCAGAGTTAGTTAGATACTATAGAAAGTTTAAAACACGTGGTTTGCAAAGTGTAGAAGGAGATAAACGTGACAACTTAGAAGTAGTTAAAAACGTTGGCCAAACCGCTGCTCGTTATCAACGAACGGATATGGCTAAAAAGTTTGAAGCCTTGTACAATCAGCTGAATACAGCTTATTAAACTAATAGAATGAGTAAATCTGGAATAGTAATTGGATTTCACGCTGTTGAAGATTTACTTAAAACCGATAGAACAATCGGAAAAGTATATGTAAACACAGCTGCCGACAGACAAAAAATTGGTGTTTTGCGGCAGCTGTGTAAACTTAAAGAAATTCCGTTTCAAATGGTTCCGATTGAAAAGCTTAATCGGATTACTAGGGCAAGTCATCAAGGCGTAATTGCCATTGAAAGCCCGATAGATTTTGTACCGTTAGAAGAAACGATTACTCGCTTGTTTGAAAGCGGTAAGCCACCTAAAATAGTGGTTGCAGATGGGATTCAGGATATAAGAAATGTAGGTGCTATTTCAAGATCATGCTTAGCATTTGGTGTTGATCTGTTAATAATTGGAACGAAGGCGAATGCTGAAATAGGAGAAGGTGCAATGAAATCTTCTGCTGGAGCTTTATTAACTCTTCCGGTTGCTAGGGTTAGCAGTTTAGAAAATACGCTTCAGTATCTTAAAAGTTGGGGATTACCTCAAATTGCAGCAACAGAGAAAGCCGAAGAAGAGGTTAGTTCACCATCTGAAAAATTTCCGCAAGCGTGGAGTTTATGGTTAGGAAATGAGGATAATGGCTTGAGCAGAGAGCGATTGGCACAAATGGATAGAACGCTTAAAATTAAAATGGAGGGTACTATTGATTCCCTAAATGTATCGGTGGCTGCGGGTATTTTAATGTATACGTTAACAGTTAATGGTCAGTAATCCAATGGTTTATTTAATCTCAAATTTAATAAATTAGGATATTTCAATTTAAAAGTTATTTTTGCGGCAAAATTTGGGAGTATAAGAGCATAATCTGCTTAACTACTTTCAACAGTAATTAACACAAAACACTATGTATTGGACATTAGAATTAGCATCTTATTTGGACGACGCACCTTGGCCAGCTAGTAAAGATGAGCTTATTGACTTTGCTATACGCACAGGAGCTCCTTTAGAAGTAGTAGAAAACCTACAGGAATTAGAGGATGACGGAGAACCTTTTGAAACGATTGAAGAGATTTGGTCGGAGTACCCGTCAACAGACGACTACTTTTTTAATCAAGACGAGTTATAAAACAATAAAAACTTTTTTGATATGATTTGTAAAAGCCCTGCTAATTTATTAGCGGGGCTTTTATTTGATAGTTTTTTTCACCGCTGACGCTTAATTCATTTCCTAAAATCCAAGGATTTAGACTTTTTATTACGTGATAGTTGCTTCCAATGGATTGGGCGTACTCAGAAATATTTGGAATAGTTGAATCTATTGAAATTGGAATAGTTTTTGGTTCTGCGTAATAATCCCTATCCTCTATATGAAAGCCATAAGTACTAGGCGTTTCAAAAATGGCCTTGAATGCGATAATTCTAAGCAGGTATCTAGAGGTTTCCGAGTTTAAGTGAAGCTCATAGTAGTCAGACACCAGTTGTTTGTTTAAATCGTTCGAAATGCCACTCATTCCTCTGTTGTATGCTGCTGCAGCTAAAGTCCAGTTGCCAAATTTCCGATAAGCTTCTAGTAAGTACTGACATGCTGCTTCCGTGCTTTTCTCTAATAGGTATCTTTCATCCACATTATTGTTTATTTCTAAACCATAAGCCAAGCCAGAACTAGGCATAAATTGCCAAACGCCTTTGGCTCCCGAAGGAGAAGTTACATCTTGTAAACCGCTTTCTGCCACAGCTAAATATTTAAAATCATCAGGAACTCCATTTTTTCGAAGAATTGGTTCAATAATCTCAAAATACATTTTACTTCGTTTAAGAATAAGTAGTGTATTGCTTTGCCAAAAAGTGTTTACGGTTAACTCCCTGTCTAGTCTTTCCAAAACTTCAAACTTGTTTAAAGGAACTATTTCTCCAGCAAAGCTAATTTTTTGAGGAATGGGCACCGAGCGGATATGTTGGCTTAGGTTAAAAGCTTTTTCTTGGTCTTGGTATTCCGTATATTTTGCTCCAACAAATAGAGTGGATATGGTTACACCGCATAGCGTTGTAATAAGTAAAATTCTGTTTTTCATTTAAAATAAGTAGCCAATTTCGAAGCTAAGATTAACTATGCTTCCATTGTTGCCAGTGGGTGGGAGTATATTTTCAAAAAACACTCCGTTGTTTACATTTCGTAAACCAATTTTAGTACCCACCTGAAAGATAGCAATATTGCTTTTTTTATGGTAGTACAAAGCTAAACCATAGTCTATATCTTTTATAGCAATATCATTTAATTCTGCTTTTTTCTTTGCACCGACAAACATAGACGATAGGGCTTGATAGGATGCATAGGGCCCTAAAACATACTGATGTTTCGAATCTTTATCGGTTTGGTATGCAAGGAGAAAGGGGAGATCTAAATAGAATAAAGCTATTTTTGAATACTCACCCACACCATTCTTAAAGTTAGAACCTCTAAAACTTGCAGCGAATTCACTATGTATTCCAAAATTGTTGTTTATTGGGTATTGGTAAAATGCACCTGCAGTATAGCCAAATTTAGGCCTAGGATTTTGTAATTCTGAGCCAGTTAAAAGTGATCCGTTAATGCTTGTTTTTATACCAAGTCTACCTTTCCCCTCATCGGTTTGGGCAAAACCTAGATTAACGAGCAGTATACAAGCTATATAAAGAAAACTTCTCAATTTCCTATTTTTTTGCCTTGAAGTGCAGCTGCTATTTGTTTATCCATAACTATTTCCGCAAACTGTCTACTGTGATTGTTCAAGTTTTCCACGGAGCTAGTAATTAACGTTTTATCTTCTTGTTCTATTGCGTTTTT
>Ga0102814_10001638_pt1 | contig 15704 bp, 9 predicted proteins | sample ColrivemetaGS741_FD_79112 | JGI IMG/M metagenome (GOLD analysis project Ga0102814, IMG submission 79112) | Estuarine microbial communities from the Columbia River estuary - Flood tide ETM metaG S.741 | ecosystem: Environmental > Aquatic > Marine > Intertidal zone > Estuary | place: USA: Columbia... | reverse complement strand
GGATTATTTTTACCATGCCTGCGATGGTGCTGATTGGGTACTGGGATACCTTTGATTTCTGGTCTGTAACAATCATCGCCCTGTCAGGCGGTCTGCTTGGAATTTTGTTTATGATTCCAATGCGCAAAGTTTTTATTCTCAACAACACAGAACTGGCATATCCCGAAGGGGTCGCCTGCGCCGCGGTATTGAAAGCCGGCGACGATGATGCGCAGGCAGGCGAGGGGCGAAAGCTGTTTCTCGGTGGACTCATGGGCGCTGGTGTCGCGATTGGCTCCAAATTCTTTGGGGTTATTGCCGGTACTCTCGAAACTGCGGCCATGGCAGGTTCCCGAATTTTCTATCTGGGCGGGGACCTCTCGCCGATGCTCATTGCCATCGGCTATATCGTGCGCCTGAACGTTGCTTTTTTGGTTTTTATTGGTGGCGCACTCTCGTGGCTGATAGCGATCCCCCTGGTAGGCGGCGGCGAGCAATATCCGAATGCCCTGGATGGTGCTTATGCAATCTGGAGTACGCAGATTCGCTATATCGGTGTCGGCGCCATGGTGCTGGGTGGCTTTGCCTCACTGCTCAGCGTCCGCTATGGGCTGGTTGCCGCTGTAAAGGAATTGCGTGAAAACCTGACCAGCGGCAGTCTGCTCAAAGCAGATACAGAGCGGGATATCCCCACCTGGGCCATCCTCACTCTCGGCGCCGGTTGTGCCATCGTGCTGGCCCTGGTCAATTATCGATTCACCGGTGCTGTCGGCATTACCGTGCTGTCCACGATCGTCATGCTGGTGATGGGATTTTTCTTTACTGCCGTAGCGAGCTATATCGTCGGTCTGGTCGGCAATTCCAACAGCCCGGTGTCGGGCATGACGATAACCGCCGTGCTCGTAGCTGGTGGCATGCTGTGGCTGTTTAACTACTCAGGCATGGAAGCGATGGTGGCAACGCTGGGTATCGCGGCAATCGTGTGCTGCGTCGCCGCAACCAGCGGCGATGTCTGTAATGACCTGAAAACCGGTTCGATGTTGGGTGCTGCACCATTTCGCCAACAAATCATGCAGATCGCCGGCGTTTGCGTGGCCGCCTTAATCATGTCACCGGTACTGAATCTGCTCAATAATAATGTGGAAGGCGGTATCGGTGGTCGCGAACTGTCTGCGCCTCAAGCCAGTCTGTTTGCCTCTCTCGCTCGCGGCTTCTCCGGCGAGACAGCCTTGCCCTGGGGTATGATCGCAATTGGTGTGGTGGTAGGCAGCATTGTGCTCGTGGTTGATGAATATTTAAAACGGCGCGGCGGCAGTTTCAGGGCACATCTTATGCCGATTGCGGTGGGAATGTATTTGCCATTCGGTCTCGCTATTCCAATGCTGATCGGCGGCATCATTGCCCATCTGCATTCGCGCGGTACCCCAAGCACGGACCACGGCCGAGTATTGCATAGTGGGGTTCTGTTCTCATCGGGAGTCATCGCCGGCGAAGCGTTGATGTCGGTAGGATTGGCCTGTCTGACAGCGCTTGGTGTGCAATCGCTGGATCTGGGATTATCCACAGGCGCTGTGACTGCAATCTCTATCGTCACAGCGATAGTGGTTGTGACAGGTTTTGTAAAGGTAACCAAACCCCAGGTGTAATGCCTGGGCCTTTTTCCAGTCAGGGCCAAGCAATTGATAATTAGCCAGTTATCGCCAAAAAGTGGAACTGCAATGGGTATAAAAAAGCCCGGGTTGAGAGCTCAACCCGGGCGTTCATCATCCGACAGTTTAGTTTCTGATCGACTGATCCATGAGCATCTTGAGGCCACCCATCGCTTTTTGCCTTTCCAGGGTGCCGTAGCCGATATTGCTGGCGCTCAAAGAACCACCAGGCTGGAACGGATAGTCCGGGATGGTATCGAAGAATTTCTTCACGAAGCCCTGCGCGGGCACCATCAACCACATATTGTCAGCGTACCATCGCACATACATACCAGAGTCGCGTGAGGCGCTTTCAAAGGGGTCTGCCCTCAAGTTGGTGATTACCGGCCATTGCGGCGTTTCTCTAAACGCCTCGTTGATCGCACCTCTTTCGGTGGCAAATGAGATTTTCCAGTCATCTACCCGTATCGCGTTAAGCATACCGCTGGCCGCAAAGTACATGATCTCTCTTCGTGGTCCCTTTTCTTCCTTACCTTCAAAATAGGGCTTGAAGTTATAGCCATCCAGATGCACCCGAAACTTCTTGCCGTTGGCCTTGTAGCCACTTTTTGATGCCAGCTTTTCTTTTACATCAGGAACGCCGGCCGCGGCCAGTAAAGTCGGCATCCAGTCTTCCTGGCTCATGGTATCGTTAACGATAGTGCGGGGTTTGATCGTACCGGGCCACTTGGCCATTTGTGGTACTCTCATCCCACCTTCCCAGGTGGTGCCTTTCTCACCATGGTATGGCGTGGTGCCGCCATCGGGCCAGGTGAACTTCTCTGCGCCGTTATCGGTCGAGAAGATGACTATGGTGTTGTCGTCCACACCAAGCGTTTTGAGTTCGTCAAGGAAGCTGCCCACCATGTCATCGAGTTCTACCATACCGTCGGGATAGAGCCCGATTCCGGTAATACCCTGGTATTTTTCCTGCAGGCGTGTCCATACGTGCATACGGGTAAAATTCATCCATACAAAGAAAGGTTTGTCCGCTTTAACCGCGGCGGCCATAAACTTTTTGGCAGCGCCACCGAATTCAGAATCAACGGTTTCCATACGTTTTCTGGACAGGGGGCCCGTGTCTTCAATTTTGCCATCGGCATAGGAATGAATCACACCGCGCGGGCCAAACTTCTTGTGAAACTCCGGGTCTTTCGGATAGTAGTACGTTTCGGGCTCCTCTTCGGCGTTCAGGTGGTAGAGGTTGCCAAAAAACTCATCAAAACCGTGATTGGTGGGCAGGTGCTTGTCCTGATCACCCAGGTGGTTTTTACCAAATTGCCCGGTTGCATAACCCTGCTCTTTCAATAAGTCGCCGATAGTGGGTGCCCAGTCCGGAATGCCCTGCTCACTGCCCGGCATACCGATAGTCAACAAGCCTGTCCGGAAGGGTTGCTGGCCCAGGATGAATGACGCCCGGCCGGCGGTACAGGACTGTTGTGCATACATATCGGTAAACAGGGCGCCTTCATCTGCAATTGAGTCAATATTGGGTGTTTGATAACCCATGCCGCCGCGGTTATAGGCACTGGTATTCCAGACACCGATATCATCACCCCACATCACAAGAATATTCGGCTTTTTATCCGCTGCCAACGTCACCGTTGCGGCGAGCAGGCAGCCCAGAATGATCGGGACTGTCAGCATAATTTTTTTCTTTTGTTTCATTACTGTTCACCTATTTCAGTTATTACCAGGCAGCACTTTAACATCAGCTATGGATCATGGATGTGAAATCACGCGTAAGAGGGTGTTAGACTTTCTCCACCACGAGATATCTTATAACAGCATATTCGGGCATATTGTCTCAAATGATACAAAGCAATGAGATAAACGCGCTTACGGCCGTCCTGTGCCGCACCGGGTGGTTGTCGGATCAACAGGGCGATTTCCAGGATTGGATCATGGCCTCTGCCAGTTGGAAGCAGGTCAGTCCTGACGGCGTTGTGTATTTGGCGGGGGATGAGCCGGACGGCCTCTATGGCCTGGCGGCGGGAGCGGTGGATATTTCAGTTCCCATCGTGGGTTCCGAGCCGGTGTCTGTCTCGCGTGGGGAGCCCGGCTTCTGGATAGGTGAAGCCGCCATCCTTGCCGATACCCGCCGCACAGTTAGTGTTTGTGCCATACAGCCCAGCACACTTGTGTTCGTGCCCGGCAACAAGTTGGTCGCCAGATTGAGGCAACGGCCTGAATGGTGGCAGCCATTTTATGAACTCAGCCAAACCAACACTACCCTGGCCATCAACCTCCTGGCTGAAGTGCTGGCGCTGTCACCGCGTGCCCGTATAGCGAGGCTCTTGCTGCGCGTGGCAGATGACTCAGGGGTCATCAACGGGAGAAAAGAGGATCTGGGCAGGCTGATCGGCTTGCCCAGGTCGAGTTTCAATCGGGAACTTAAACACTTCTTTGCCGAAGGCATAATCGAAAGCGGTTACACATCGATTAAAATACTGCGCCGGGATGCCCTGGAAGCCCTCAAGGATGATCTGCCCTGAAGTGGTTTTGACAGGGTTGCCGCAACAGTCACATTCGAGCGCGGGCCGGTTATTCCGCCAGCGTTTCCCCACTGCCACCCATTTCAGCGGGAACATCACGCATCTTCGGCAGACCGTCCCGAATCGGGAGAACCGATTCGGCGTAAAAAACGTGCAAAGCGGGCTGATAGTCGAAAGTCGGAATGACTGCCGCATATACATCGATCAATCCCATGTGCGGGTGATCTGTCATGAGGTGGCCACCGCAGTCCTTACACCACTTGCGATGGCTATTATCGGTTTTTGCATAGGTGCCGATTTTATCCGCGCCTTTGGTCACTTGAACCGACTCCGGTTTCCAAAGAGAGAACGCGTTAACCGGGCCCGCCGACCAGTGACGGCAGGATTCACAATGACAGTACCCCATAGCCTCTGGTGATCCAGACAATTCGATTTCAATTGCACCACAGAAACAACTGCCTTTAACCGAAGCTTCGCCGCTCATTGCCAGACACCTCCAGGATGAATTTATGCAAGCAGCTGCACCCCGTAAACCGGTGGCCTCCAGATCGGCTGCCAGACAAGTATAGACAAGAATTGTTATGTATCTAGCGCAGGGGAACAGCTATCAATAAGATTTTGTGGATGAATCAGTAATTCGCCAGGCACAGGTAAAGAGGATAATCGCAAGCGCGCTCAGCTTGTGGATGAGCGCCTTGTATTCGCTGCTAGGCAACAGGCTGTGGGCCCTGGTCGATGGAAATGCGCAATGGTTTCTCGCTGTCCAGGTGTACGTCCCTCTGTGGGAAAGAAATGACGATACCGGCTTCCTCGAAACGTCGGTAGATTTCCAGGTGCAGCGCTGTCTTCACGGGCCACATGTTATCGACATTGTCGATGTAAAAGCGGCAGACCATATTCAGGGAGCTCTCGCCGAAATCACTGAAAATAATGGACGGAGGAGGGTCTGTGAGGACCCGGTCGTCGTCGGCTACCGTTTCAGCCAGGATCTTCAGTGCACGCGCTGCATCGCTGCCGTAGGCAACGCCCACCGGCAGTGTAAGTCGCAGCCGGGTATCAGTGAGAGACCAGTTCAGCAGGCGGCCGGTGATAATTTCCTTATTGGGTATAAGCAGCTCCTTATTGTCCCAGTCCCGTATCGTGGTCGCCCGGATGCGAATCCGGGTGACAACTCCGTCCTGGTCACCCACGGTAATAACATCACCCACACTGATCGGCCGCTCAAACAAAATGATCAGGCCGCAGATAAAATTAGCGACGATCTCTTGAAGACCGAAGCCAATGCCGACACCCAACGCCGCTACCAGCCACTGCAGTTTTGACCAGTCCAGTCCAAGCCTCGACAGTGCCACCAGGATGCCGGCACCAAGAATGACATAATTCAACAGGGTGCTGACGGTGTAACGTGTCCCCGCAGAAACATCCGTGCGCGAGCGCAATATGAGTTCAACCAGCGCCGGCAGCTTGCGGGCGGCGTAAACGGTAATGCTTACCAGCAGAACAACAAAGACCGCGATTTCCAGCGTGATATGATGGACGGTAGCTACTCCTTCCACCATGATATTGGATGTCCACAGGGTGATTGCAGACATTGCGTCAAACACGGGAAGAATGGGAGCCCACAGGTAATACAGAACCGTCAGAGCGACACCGATGGCTGCGGCATTCAGTAACTGCCTGGTTTCCTCGCCGAGATCTGCAAGGTTTTCCTTGGCGTCGTCTACTACTCCCATCTCCGAGACGACTGTCTCGGGTTGAGTCTCCCGCGCCTTCAGCAACTCCTCAAAGCGCAAGCGACGGCGCGCGAGCTTTAACCAGTGCAGCAGAAAACTGTAGCCGATGGCCAGCGCGATACTGGCCTGCAGGGTGTCCAGCACCGTGTTGATTGTAAAAATCACCGATAAGCGCAATCCAAATACAACCCCGATAGCGGCACTAAAGGCAAGCAGCGCCATGGCAAGTTGAACTCGTCCAGTAAAGGTCGACAGTATTTCCCTGCCGCCATCCTTTACTGCCCGGATAAGGGCGCGGGTGATATGTATGGCAATCCAGAGGGTAATGGCTAGCATCGCCAGGCGGCCCAGTAGCGGCGCTGTACCGTATAGGCGATACAGGACAGCCGCCAGCACGAGTCCTGGCAGTAACCAGCGCAAAAACCATTTGGTTTCAAGCCTCAGGCGATCACACAGTGGCCCGTTCCATTGAAAATGTTTACGCGCCACCCCATCATCTTCACAAAGGATGCTCAGGACCCTTGCTGTAAATAACCAGGCTGCGACGTTATACAAAACAATAGTTAATGCTACCGAGAGTATGTGTTTGTCCGAGGAGAACAGTGAAGCCAGTGCTGCTAACATCAGCGCTGTGGGTAGCGCGCGCAGGGCATTGACACCCAGTGACCGCGCAGTAAAGTAGATGGATGCCTCGCGCGGTCGCGATATCAGATCATTCTGTCGGTGCTGGTAATCGCGCAGTCGGGTATTGAATAGCAGCAGGAGCAGCGCCACAGACATGAAGCCGAAAAAGCGAGGCTGCAGTGCAACTTCGACGTTTTTCCCGGCTTGCAGAAGAACATCCAGCTCCTCGGGTATGTGCTTGAAATCAGCTTTCCACAACCGAGAACCGCTGGGTAACCACAGTACCAGCGGGTCGAGGAAGCGCTTGTACTCGACAATGGTCTGCGCATGCTCCTCGTAGTTATCCTGAAGCTCGCTGAGCATATCAATGACATCGGACTCCATCGAAATGATGCTGCGCAGCAGCTCGCGCTTTGCCAGCAAAATCGCCAGCAGCGCCTCCCGTTCCGCTTGCGACACGGTCACCGGGTTCAGCCCCGCATTGCCCAGAGCGGTATTCAGGTAGGCAGTTGCGCTGATCATAGCCGCAAGGTCCTCCTCATGGCGGATCCGACTCACAACGCTGTCCCCTACCTGGCGGGAAATCCCTCCTCGCGAATCTTGCAGCCGCAGCCTGTTGAGTTCCTCCCAGTAAGCCACCAGCGCTTGACCAAGGTCGTCGCTTTCATGGGCAAATTCCACCACTCGCCGCGCACTTGCATAACGTTCGCTTAATATACGGTTGCTACGCCGCAAGACTTGTCGCTCAGCGCTGAGGGTTGTGAGATCCAGTTCCAGCTCCATGAGCTGCTCACGAAGCATCACGTTGTTTGCATGGTACTCCCCTGCGAGCCCATAAACCGGGCTATCGCTTGCGAGATTCAGCGAATCTTGTGCGGATGTGGACAGCAGTTCATTTTGCAGTCTCTTTGATAATAGTTTGGTACGCTGCACCAGTGTATCGATCTCTGCTTGCAGTACGGCGCGCTCTACGGTCATGGCGCTGTATCGAACAGGCTGGCTGTCAAGTTGCGCCGACAAAGCCAGCCTTTCCTCCCGCAATGACGCCTGTTCCGCTCGCACCAGCCACTGGCTTGCCTCGGCGAACGACGGCGCGGCGGCAGGGTCGACAACCCCGCCAAATGTCGTCATAGCCTCCAGGCGCTCGGCGATTTCATCCAGACGGTCACGTATCGCATCTCTCCTGCTCTCCCTCGCGGCCAGTTGCCGGGTCAGGATGTCCCGCGCCACCCTCGCATCACGCGTGGCACTCTGGGTTAGCAGTAGTTCTGCTTCCAGGTCCTGCACCGACAGAGCGCTGAGGTCCTCCTCCTGCACAGACGGCGCGGCATCCAGGCGAGCCTGAATCCTGGCCTCACGTCGAGGTGCATCAGTCAGCTCTTCGATATACCTGGCAGCATCACTTTTATGCAATTGAGTGCTGGTAATCCAGAGATCTATGGCTCTATAGGTCTTCAGAGGTTCATCTGAATCGGCAACACCCTCTTTTTGGAGGGTGGCAATGCGTTGGTCGATGAGCGCACTGGTCAATTCCGGGCCATCCTGGGCATACGCCGGCGTGGCCAGCACTGTCAGGCAGCATAGGAACACACTCGGTATAACAGTACACATACGCGCCAAATATAGAGACAGGCGCTGCCTTTCCTGGGTCCACCAAAGTCCTTCAGCCACAGCCTAGCTTCCTCATATTCGGTATTGGCACTATGGTTATCGCTTGCAACAGTACAAAAATGGTTGACGTCGGCGTCGCCAGCTTACGTATGTTTTTTTGAAGTCACTTCGGAGGCGACTCTTTCACCCCGCTGACACTTCGCAGGAATTACACATTCGCCATGCACAGCTTAAAGATGTTGCCAGATTTCCTGCAGAATTACGAACAAGAACGCCGTCGAACAGCCAAACATCAGCACTCCGGTTATCGCGATCGGTGTGCCGAGATGTCTCCAGTGATATTTCAGCAGGATGTCACCGTAGCCCAGAGTCGTGAGCGAGGTGGCGGTGAAGTAGATAGCCTCCGATTACATTGTCCTGGCTACACCGATGGTGCGAGCCTTCATCGAATCGTAGATGGGCGAATTACCCATCATAGTAGGAACGGCCATGGCCGCAAAACAGGCCCAGAGCATCGGCACCGCCTGGTTGAAGGCACCGGTCATCTCAAAGATCAGGATCATGCCCGTTACAGGAGCACGAACTGTTGCGGTTAAAAAAGCGGCCATTCCGGCGATAGCAAAGGTGACTGTGGTAGCACCGGAGTCTGCCACGAACTGTGGGCACAGCGCACTGAATCCCAGGCCAAGGCAGGCACCCAGGGCAAGGATAGGCGCGAACAGGCCGCCAGGCGTGCCCGCGGCATAGGACAGCGGGCCTAGCAGAAACCGAACGGCAAAAATGAGAGGCAATGCTGTGAGCCCGATGCCACCTGCGAGAGCCTGTTGGGTAATAATATCGCCGCCGCCGACCATGTGCGGGGCAAACCACGCAATCGCACCCACCACAACACCGATAAAGAGTGCCCGGACCTCGGGTCGCCAACGGGTTAAACCATCAAACAGCGCACAGGTTCTGACAATTAACCGGTTGTATGCAACCCCCGCCAGCCCGGCGAGGATGCCCAACAAGGCAAAGATCGGACCGGTCCAGAAGTCGGGGTTGGGGAGCTGTGCCACATTGAAATCAGGTTGCTGCCCAAGCAAAACTGATGCTACCGCGATGGCCGAACAGGAGGTGCCCAATGCGGCGATGGCAATCCGGGTATCAAATCGACGGACCAGTTCCTCCAGTACGAAAACCGCACCGGCGATGGGTGCGTTGAAGGCGACGGCCAAACCGGCACCGGCTCCCGATGCAAACAGGGCAATCCGATCAGCGGTTGGCAGCCGGAAAACACTTCCCCAGAATTGGGCCAGGTTGGCGCCCATCTGCACGCTGGGACCTTCCCGTCCCAGCGCTAAACCTCCGCCTATAGCCAACAGGCCACCCACAAATTTGATGGGCAACAGTAGCAGCGGGGCGGCGGGTAACTTACCCTCAATCACCGCTTCAACGTGGGGAATACCGCTGCCAGCCGCAGGTTGCCCGGAACGTTGGACCAGCCAGGCAGCAATAGCGGTGGTTGCTGCAACCGTGGCACAAACCAGAATGAAGCCCAGCACCGGCCACTGGTGGGCCCAGGTAATCGTGTCAGTCCGCGCAGTGTTCATGTGGTCCAGTGCCACCCGAAAACACCCGATGACAAGACCGATTGCGGCACCGGTGAGAAGCGATAACAGGACCAGTTTTAACAAGCCAGACTCACCACTTTCAATGGACTGGCACACATCGGGATTATTACTCATAGCTGCAGGATTCCTGTGGTGAGGCCAGCTTTCGGTGCATCCTCAGTCTGAGGCGGGAGCGTAGGCCCCAAAAGCAACAGGTCCCGGGGCAGGCGGCAAGCGGGGTGACACAGATAAGAGATATTCACGTTGTAGATCACTATGTTCCGATCCCGGTGCCCGGAGCGCAAAGTATAAGCCCTAATCGGGTGAAGCTGTCTTGCAAAAAATGGGCGCTAACTCCTCCTGAGTACTATCGATTAATCGACAAGCGTGATTAACGCCTATCGCTGACACGCCCCACCGACCCGCCCACTACTCCTCGGGCAGGGTGAAGATCCAGACATCATCGTCTATACGCAAATAATTGAGTGGATCGTTGAAGTCGAACGTCTCGCGATCTCCACCGAAAGTGAAAATAGCCGGACGAGGATCGATACTATCGGGGTCGGTAACAACAATATCGAAATCATACTTGATGTCCTCTGGCGATCTGGCATTCCAGGGAGCCTGATCCAGCAAAGTCCAGTTTGCGCCGTCTTCGCTTACCCATACATCTACCGGGTTGGATGGCAGACCAAAACCACCAAAGCACACTAGATTATCCTGTAGCACGCCACACTGGTGTCCCGGGCGGGGTGACCAGCCTGCGGAATCGGTGACCTGCTCCCATTTTACGCCGTCCAGAGTGCGCCAAACGTCATTGAAATAGGGTAACTGGCAGTCTGGCTGGGGCTCACACAGGAACCCGAACTCTCCACCAAGCAGGTAAAGATAGTCGCCTTTAGTGACCAATACGGCGCCTGCCCGCGCTGCCCAGGGTGCATTGTCTGTAACCCGGGTCCAGTTCGCGCCATCGCGTGATTTCCACACGTCATTGTAATAGATCCGGGTAGGCGGCCCGCCCACAATCGCTGTATCGTCATTGGTTGAACCACCAAGAACGTATATTTCATCTCCCAGTACAGCAGCGCTTAGTCCCGCGCGGCCTTCCCAGCCTGCGCTATTGGTCATTGCTTCCCAATTGATGCCGTCTTTGCTGCGCCACACGTCATTGAAAAACTGTGATTGGGAAACAAAGGGTGGACAAATTTCTGGTGGCTGTCCGGCGCAGAATGGCAATTCAATGAGATTGAAATCCTGCCCGCCAAGAACGTAAAGCCAATCGTCCTTGACCAAGGCCTTGAAGTAGGCGCGCGCAGCCCAGTGGTCGCCACCGGTATCGAGTATCTTCTCCCAGCTGGCCCCGCGGTCCTCGCTTACCCATACATCGGACCAGATTTCGCTGTCTCCCGGGATCGGTGGTACTGTCATTGGTGGCCTGGGTGTTCGCCCACCCATCACGTAAAAGCGGTCACCCAGTTCCAGTGCCTGCAGTCCAGCTCGCGGTTCCCATCGATTACCGGCGGCAACTTCCTCCCAGCTATAGTTATTGAAGTCCAGAATACGGTTGAGTTCAGCGTTTTTGTCGCCGTTGGAGTTGTTGCCATCGGAACAGCCGGACATTGTCTGCAGAGATAAAAATATCAGCACGATATAGCCAGTGAGTCGTTGCATTTTAGTGACCGTGGTAAGAGTTTTACGTCATACAACTTTAGTAGAGTCACAACAAAAAGTCATTTTTATACATGGGTGGGCCGGGGCATAAGCTGGCGGAAAGGTAAGGAATATTTCTCGGGGCGGGTCCGAGTAACCGAGCTTCGAACCAGTGCCGACACCAACCTCAAGGGAAACGAATTGCCTACCTAAAATAGAGGCGGACGACGCTGATGCCACGAGGTTGCAGCTTCATACGCCAGGCCTATACGACAAAGCATAGCCTCTGACAGCACTTTGCCAACGAGCTGCATGGCGTGGGGAACACCGGTTTTACCCTGACCGCAGGGCAGCGTGAGTGTTGGCGTGCCGGCGAAGTCGTCGGGGACAGTGAATTGCATCTGCACCTGGCCAATCAGGGGGGCCAGGGTTTCCGCTCCACCGTACTGATCTGCAGTAACAGGCATTGTTACCCCACCGGCCGGGCACAGCATTGCATCAACCTTGGCCAGTACCGATTCATAGCGCTCACTGAAGTTGCGCCGTGCAGCCATGGCATCGTTATACTGGGCATCAGTGACAGAGGCACCAATTTCAAGAAAGTCTCTAAAGTAGTTGCCATACTCTTCGCGTCGGGCGGGGTAGTTGGACGCATGAGCTTTGTGGGCTTCATAGGCGCAGATGGGGAACCAGAGTTCTCCCATGGTAAGGATCTCTGCCGGAACCTCCACTTTCACAACACTGGCACCAAGGGATTCCAGCAATGCCAATGCGGATTCAATGGATGCAAGAAGCTCGGGGTCAGTACCCTGGCTGGCGAACCCGGAATCGTAACCGATCCGCAAACCCGCGACGCCGGCGCTGATATCTGAAAGGTCCGGCAATGGTGCCGGCAGAGAGGTCGGATCGGCTTTATCCTGACCTGAGATAGCAGTCAGAACCAGGCCCGCATCCTCGACGCCACGGGTAAGAGGCCCTACATGGTCGAGTGTTTCCCCAAGATCCAGCACACCGTGGCGACTTACCCTGCCGTACGTGGGCTTGAGACCCACCACGCCATTAGCCATAGCGGGAAAACGAATGGATCCACCCGTATCCGATCCCAGGGCGGCGAAACATAGACCCGCAGCGGTAGCAACACCGGAACCACTGGACGAAGCGCCAGGCCAAAGATCGCTGCCCCATGGGTTAACCGGGATCTTGAAATCCGGATGGTAGCCCACCATGGCCCCCTCGGTCAGGTTGAGTTTACCCAGTAGGATGGCACCTGCGGATTCAAGGCGCTGAACGACGGTCGCATCATAGTCCGGGACGAAGTCCCTGAGCACGGCCAATCCTCCCCTTGTAGCCACTCCGCGTGTAAAGCAGAGATCTTTTACCGCCACTGGAATGCCGTGTAACGCTCCGCGGTAGCGGCCCGATACGATCTCCGACTCGGCTTTCGCCGCCGCACCCATTGCCTGCTCTGCCATCACTGTCTGATAACTGTTGAGCTGACTATCCAGCACCGAAATACGTTCCAGCATATGCCTTGTCAACTCAACCGGAGAAATCTCCCGGCGCTCCAGCAGTCCGGCTATATCGGTGATACGAGCGTAGTGCAGGTCATTTCTATTCATTCGAACTTCTCCCAAGAAAAAACCACGATGGGCTGATTATTTAACATACCGTGTAAGGCATAGTGCTGCCAAGTAAACTGGCCATCACAGGTAGAATCGGCCAAAGAGCACCTATAACTGCGACCGTTTCCTGACACCTATCCTGTAATGCCCGAAATTGAGCTACACTGATCCACCATCACACAAGTCGGCATCAACCGGTCAAATTACTGCCAACAACCGAAGCAGAGATACGCCAATTATGAGCGAAAGCGACGAAAAAAAAATCAGATAATGACCTGACCAACAAGGGCGGGCAAAAGACATTCACTTTCATGAGCGCCGCTGGTGAACTGGTCACCGAAGTAATCGCCGACTGGATGCCACTGCATATCGACGATAAACCGGCCGCCGATATGTTCTATACCGCTTACCTGGTAAAAGGCGATAGTGCGCAAAGGCCGATCACATTCTGTATTAACGGCGGTCCTGGAGGCAGTTCGGTTTTTTTGCAATTTGGATGTGCGGGGCCGCGCATACTAGCCTATGACGAGGAGGGCCACGAAGTCCCCGGAGCCAAAGGCCTGGTTGACAACCCTTCACACTGGCTTGGCTTTACCGATCTCGTTTTTATTGATGCCATCGGCACCGGATACAGTCGGCTTCGAACCGAAAAATCTACCGACAGCGATAAGCCGCCCGAGAAAAAAGACAATCCCTACTGGGCGGTCAAGAAGGATCTTGCCAGCATTGCGGAGTTCATGCGCAAGTTTCTCACCAGGCATAATCGCTGGCAAAGCCCGCTGTTTTTCGCGGGCGAAAGCTACGGTGGATATCGCGCCGCGAGACTCGCTAAACTGTTCTCCAAAGAGTTCCAACTGGTCGTCAATGGCTTGATCGTTATCTCGCCAATCTGGCAGTTCCGCGATGCCTCTGATTCAGATTACAGCACCAGTCAGTGGGTTAACCAGCTGCCGGTTTATGTGGGTATTGCTAATAGGCACGCTCTGTGCCGACATCTAGAGGCTGGCACTCCGATGTCCGAAGTACTCGAAGCTGCCGAGAAATTTGCCATCTCTGATTATGCCCGCGCACTGGTCGCCGGAACGATGATGGACGATGACGAGCGTCACGGGATTTTCACCCGCGTAGCTGACATGATTGGGCTTGATGCCCGGTTTGTCATCGAATCTGAAGGTCGCATCACATTTGGCGACTTCGCCCGTCAGTTAAAAAAACAGGACCATCTCATTACGGATCTTTACGACGGTAGCCTCAGCTCAGGCGACGCATTTCCCAATCGTACCAATAACGAAGCCGCGATAAATGAAGCTTTGTTCAATACGATGAACCTTTACGCCGCGGCCATTTACCATTGGCAGCGCAGTGAGCTGGGTGTTTCGACAGAGTTGGAATACACGGTGCTGAACCAGGAGGCTCACAAGGCCTGGAAAAACGATGAAAAGGACTTCGATCTGTTTCAACAGGCCGAATCGATGGACGATTTTCGCGCTGGAGTGACCACCAACACGGCAATGAAGGTTCTGGTGGTTCACGGCCAGTACGATACAGTCACTCCCTACTTTGCCAGCAAGCGCTTGATGCACCAAAGTCGCTTGAAAGCCGACGCCAGAGCGCGAGTCACTGAAAAGCTTTATGAAGGCGGTCACATGTTCTATTCATGGCACGAACAACGCAGGCTATTCAGCGAAGATGTGAGGGCATTAGTCCAGTCATTCGACTGATCTTTTGACTCAAATGGCGATGCTGACAAGCTAAGTCGCCAAATCATGGGGTTGAAAATGAAAGGGGTCAGTGACAACCGATAATTATTCTTACAGCCATTTGTCACCGGCCCCTTTTATACTATAGAGCTTCAGTAAGATACAGGTTGCTGGGTCTCAATAATGCAGGATGTTGCCTTGTCGCCGTACTTTATTTCTGCAAGCTTGTCGCTGTGAAGCGCAAACCAGTCTGTCCTGAACTCGTCTACGCTTTTTTCTGTAACTATAAAATCTTCCTCCTCTCGAGGTCGTCGGGTCATGCGGAAGTAGCGAAATTGCTTGGGCGTTGTGTGGTCACGCTCTAATTCGACAAAGTCACCAGATATAGTCAACAGTGCGTTATCTGGTGATACCTTGATCACGATTTTCTCTTCGTCACATTCCAGTTCCAGGCTGCTGGGGCTTGACTCGAAAGGCCAATTTCCTGCTTCAGGCGAGGCATTGAGTCCCGCTCCCAGCAGGGCTCCTTCGAAAGCTGCACCAGCTATAGCACCAGAAAAACCACCACATCCGATAGAGGAGATTATGATGGCTGAGAGGCAAAAGGCCACTGCGCCACGGGTGATTAATCTGGCTGATCCGGGATATGGCTTGCCCAAGTAAAATCTCCTTTCTGTCAGGCTATTGGTCAGGATAGATCGATTTCCGATATTAGGCGATAGCGGCTGACCGTCCTCGACCTGCCGACTATGAGGAGCTGGGGGGGAGGCGGCGGGTTTTCTGTCGAGGTGGGGCAGGGTGACTGAAACTGGGCGTATGTCGAACCTTTACTGCCCCCCAATTATTCGTGATTGCGCAGTGGATTCGGTAGGTATAGTCTTCAGCTGTCGACCATCCATCCGGGCGTTGCAATCATGTTTGCGTCCTATCGAACCCCTCTCTCCTGTAAGCTGCTGGTTGCTACACCCTTGCTTGCCTTCTACCTCACCGGTTGTGGGGGCGGTTCGGGC
>Ga0102814_10001628_pt1 | contig 15772 bp, 11 predicted proteins | sample ColrivemetaGS741_FD_79112 | JGI IMG/M metagenome (GOLD analysis project Ga0102814, IMG submission 79112) | Estuarine microbial communities from the Columbia River estuary - Flood tide ETM metaG S.741 | ecosystem: Environmental > Aquatic > Marine > Intertidal zone > Estuary | place: USA... | reverse complement strand
GATTTCTACCTTTTGTTATTTATTTACTAAAAGAAGATTATACTAATGGATTTACACATTTCTGGGCTCAAGTAGCAGGTCGAGTTCACCAAGGTGATGAAAACTTTATAATTAAAACTCTAATTGATGAGTTAGGTCGTTACAAGAGCTATATTTATTTCCCGTACAGATTATTACCTTTTTTGATTGAATTTGTGTTCTTTTTATTAGCGTTAAGAATCAAGAATAAGTCTACTATTTTAAAACATTCCATTTTAATGTGGGGAATTGTTTTAGTTTTATTCCCTTTTTATGTGTCTCACCGAGTTGAGCGCTATTTTCTCCCACTAATTCCGTTTCAAATCATTGTAATCTTAGAAGTTTTACACAATTACCAAAAAACATCAACTTATGTTTCTTGGCTTAGAAAAATGGCACTATTTTTACTTGTTTATCAGATTCTTGGAAATGTAGTTATTACTATTCAGCAACGGACACAGCCTTATAATCAACTACTTAAAGAAATTAGAACAAAGATTCCTGCTAATTCGAAGGTTTGGGGGTCAATGCAATTTTGGTTTGGGTTTAACGATTGTGAATACAGATCTCAATACACGTATCTCAATGAATTATATACGTTTAAACCGGAGTATGTAATAACTAATGATGAGAGTATCTGGGGAAGGAAAAATTATAAAACTGGAATTATATCGAAATCTAAAAACTGGGAAGAAGTTGCCAATAAGATGGATGAATATTGTCTTAAATATGGTTCTGTTGAACATCAGTTTGGAGAGACAGGATATGGTAATTTAAAGATTTGGAAAATAAATACTACTTTAGTTCCTGATACTTTATTACCTCGATTTTTCCCTAAATAATTTTTATATATACTTTAATTAAAGGAGGTCAGTTGTTATGGCAAAATTAATATCATTAAATACATTTAATTCAGATGTTGGGGATTTGACTGTTTTTCAAGGTTATATCCCAGGTTTTATAAAAAGAGTCTATTACATATATAATGTATCAACAGGTGTAACAAGGGGAGGGCATCGACATCACAAAACTTGGCAAGGACTTGTATGCATAAAAGGCAGCTGTCGCGTATTAGTTGATGATTCTATTGAACAAGTTGGTTTTGATTTGAACACAAGTTCAGATTGTCTAATAGTTGAACCAAAAGATTGGCATATAATGAAAGACTTTTCCGAAGATTGTATTTTATTAGTAATCGCCAATGAAAATTATGATAAAAACGATTATATAGACAAACCTTACAGAGAGTTAGTGATTGTATGACATTAATCCCGTTTTTAGATTTAAAATTGATAAATAAACCTTATTCAGAAGAAATACAAAATGAATTTAAAAGGGTTGTCGAATCAGGTTGGTTTGTACTAGGAAAGAGTGTTGAACATTTTGAAAAACTATTCTCAAATTATAATGAATCAACTTATTGTGTTGGAGTTGCAAATGGTCTAGATGCATTACATTTGATTTTAAAATCATTTGATTTTCCTGCGAATAGTGAAGTTATCGTACCTGCAAACACTTATTATGCTAGCATATTATCTATTCAACAAGCAGGATTAACACCAGTACTTGTTGAGCCCAATTTAGAAACCTATTTGTTAAATGAGGATTTGATAGAAGATGCAATTACACCTCAAACAAAAGCTATTCTATTTGTAGAACTTTATGGTAAAACAGGCAATCTTGAAAAGCTAAGTAGCATTGCAAATAAACATAATTTGAAATTGATTTGTGATGCGGCACAATCGCATGGAGTTTTGTATCAAGGAAATAAAACTTCAAAATGGTTTGATGCACAAGCTTTTAGTTTTTACCCAACAAAAAACTTAGGGGCAATGGGAGATGCAGGTTGTATTATAACAAATGATTCAACTATTTATGAAAAAGTTGTCAAGTTTCGAAATTATGGCTCATCTAAAAAATATGTGTTTGAATACGCAGGATTAAACAGTCGTTTAGATGAATTACAAGCTGTTGTCTTAAATGTTAAATTGGCTGATTTGAATAGGATTACAGAAATTCGAAGAGGTATTGCAAACCGATATTTAATTGATATTAAAAATCCTGCAATCGTTCTACCCAAAGCAGATCGAGTATTTGAAGATGTTTGGCATTTATTTACCATACGAGTGCAAAATCGTGAGCATTTCATTTCGTATTTAATGCAGAATGGTGTTTCAACGGATGTTCATTATCCAATTGCTCCTCATAAACAAAAAGCTTTATCAGAGTTTAATGGGCTTCATTTACCAATTACTGAACTAATACATCAACAAATTGTAAGTTTACCTTTAAATCAAAGTCTTACCTTTGAGCAACAGAATCAAATTATCACATTAACAAACTCATATTCTCAATGATACCTGAAATTAGTGTTGTTATACCCGTTTATAAAGGTCAAGACTCAATAGCGCCTTTAGTTTCAATGTTACATGAAGAATTAAATGCTGTTTCGTTCGAAGTTATTTTAGTTGTTGATGGCTGTCCGGCAGATTCTGATTCAGTATGTCGAAAGTTAGCTCAAGATTTTGAAAATGTTAATTATGTCTCATTGAGGAAGAATTTCGGTGAGTTTAATGCGGTTATTTGCGGTTTGAATTATGTTAACGGAAAATATGCAGTTATAATTGATGATGATTTCCAAAATCCACCATCAGAAATTATAAAATTGTATAATCATGCTAAAAAAGGTGACTATGATGTTGTTTACAGTTATTACGTAACAAAGGAACATGCTGCATATAGAAATTGGGGAAGTCAACTCGTAAATTATTTAACTACCTATTTGTTGAAAAAAGACAAGGATTTATACTTATCTAGTTTCAAATTGATTAAAAAGGAAGTTGTAAATGAGATTACACGTTATAAAACACCGTATCCGTACATAGATGGAATGATTTTTCATGTAACTAATCGAATTGGTAAAGTTCAAGTTGTTCATAAAGAAAGAGCCCATGGAGTGTCAAATTATACTTTTAGTAAATTAGTAAACTTGTTTTTAGTTATCCTTTTTGGCTATTCGATGATTCCATTACGATTAACTCTTTTTGGAGGTATTTTTTCTATAATTTCATCAGTTATTTATATGGGTTTATACTTTGTTGATTTAATTCCTGAATGGGGATCACCTGTAATTATATTTTTAGGTGGAATTTTAATGTGTACTATAGCCATTCTTGGCGAATACATGGGTAAAACGTATATGATTATCAGTGGTTTACCTCAATATGTAATTCGTGAAAAAAACATAAAGCCTTATGTTGATTGATTCAGTTGAATACAAAAAACTTCGAGAGACCGAAGATAAACTCTGGTGGTTTAAGCATTTGCACAATAAAGTTTTAAAGGAAATTAAAAACAATTCACTTAGTAATACGATTTCAATTTTAGACGCTGGTTGTGGAACTGGCGGATTATTGGAAAAATTGAAATCTGAAGGTTACGAAAATGTTATTGGATTCGATTTCTCAGAAGATGCAGTTGATTTCAGTCGAGAAAGAGGTTTTAATGTAACTAAGCTTGATATATTGAACTGTGCTGATCATTTTGAAGAATCACAATTTGATATAATTATTTCAAATGATGTCTGGTATCAATTTGATGACAATGAATTAGATCAGTTACTGAATAATTTATTTAAAATCTTAAAACCTGGTGGAATTATCATTTCAAATAATCAAGCTTTAAAAGCATTTGGTGGAATTCATGATATTGCTGTTGGAGCAAAAAGGAGATTCAAGAAAAGCGATTTTAAGAATAATACTATTATTAACAAGAATGCTAAATTCGTTAAAATGATTTATTGGAGTTTTATTTTAGCACCTTTGATTTATATAATCCGATTAAGCCAACGAATTAAGTTGCGTTTATTTAAATCTGATATAAAAATTGAGTCTGATGTTAAGTTACCATCCCCAGTTATTAACTCCATCTTTTTTAAAATTGTTGATTTTGAAGAAAATCTACCCGTAAAATCCCCATTTGGTAGCTCCTTATTTCTAGTAATGAAAAAGACTTAGTCTATTATAAACCCTTCAATAAAATTCGAAGGTTTTTCATTGATTTCTCCAACTCCATAGAACTCAATTAATTCTTTCCCGATGATATTTTTAATAAACATTTTAGTAATGTTATTAACGTCATCCAAAATAGAATAATGATTCACAATATCTGAAATCACGATATGATGACTATTAATATTTTCATTTGTAAATGTAATCTCAAAATCTGTAATGAGTTCTGCACCTCTAAGCTTTAGGTTTTTATTTAACTCAACAAAAAGTGGACTAATTAATGTTGGAGTAGAATCTAAATAACTAATTCCATATCCAAATTGGATATCATTTTTCTCGAAAATTATAGAGTTAATATAATAATCTGATTTACTATCATTTATTGAAAGTGGAGAAGCGTATTTAATTGCTTGATTCAAATAGTTAGTTGATTTTCCAGTTGAGTATGTATGAGTCATGTAAGCTTGGCCACTAACATTTAGAGTATCTCTATTCAAAATTATAAAACCACTGGCAATAGCTTTGGGTATTAAATATTCCATAAAGAATTGTTCATTCCCAATTTTATATAAACCAGATCCATTTCTTACAGATTGGAAAATGTCAGATAATTTAATTTCAATTTCAATTTCAACCCCATTTTTATCGGTTTTGAAAAACAAAGATTGTTTACCATTTTCAACAGTTGTTGCACGATAGCTTCTTTCAGGATGTAATTTTATAAAACTTGATTCAGAGTTAAATTCGAAATAGTCAAAATCATACTCTTTGCTTATTACATACGTTTTATTGTCAACCCACTTAAGCATTATTTTTGCGCCAGTTACTCTTTTTTTAAATGCGCCAATTTCACTAACAGAAAAGTTATAGCTAATATGAACGCCATTGTCAAAAAGCATTGAATAACTCCAAATTTCATTATAATAAGAGCTTTTTATATTGTAAAACTCAGAGTCCTCAATATCAAAAACTTCTAATTTTTCATTTGGTTTGATCACACTTTGACTGAACAAAAGTGAAGAAACATTAAAAAGTAGAAAGATAATGTTGATAAAAATTTTCAAAATAAATGCGTATGCTAATTAATGAAGTTGCTATTAAACCTAATTTGAACTGTAAAGATTAGCTTTAATTAAAAAGTTGAAGCTGTAAATGAACGTGTAAAAGTAGAATTTGTTATTCCTAATATCAAACAATAATAGAGATAGTTTTATTCAATAATTCTGTAATTAAAAGATGTAACGCTTAATAAATCAATGATTTTTAATTTGATTTGTGCTTAAAACGAAACTCACAGTATTTAATGCATGGGTTGTAGAATGATTTATTGACTTTATTAGATTGACTTAGTTAACCAGTAGAAATTGATTAATAAGTATAAAGAGCCAATCGATTGAATTATTATTAATTTAAAAGGGTATATTTGCTCATATTTCATTGTTTAAGGCATTTAAAAATTCAATTAATTGTTTTCATGTATAGAGAATACTTACAACTAGCAGTTCTTAGTTGTTATATATTCATTTTTTTATTGCTGAATTTAGATTCTGCTCAGTCTCAACCTATAGATGTTAAACTTACTCCTTATCAAACTTTAGCTTTAAAATTGAATGATAGACAATCGTTTTGGGGGTATTCAAATGAAGGAGGGAAGATCTCTCCATATTATAATCAGTCAATAACGGGTTTAAAGCTGGATCTCAAACATGCGTTTTCTGACTATTTTGAATTTAAAGCCTATTCAGATGTGTTTTTAAGTACTCATTATGGTTTAGTTGCACAAGATTATGGAGCGGAAATAAAAGTTCCGAAATGGTTTAAATTGGGATGGGGAACAGAAAACCCTGATATTGGCTTACTGTATCATCCTTTATCAACGGGTAGTTTTGTTTATTCAGGGAATGCGAAACCTTTTGAAAAGATTTATTTTGCAACTGATGGCTTCGTTCCTTTATATATACTTGGAAAGTATTCAGAGTATTTTTTAATAAATGGTTATATCTCTCACACCACATTTAAGTCGAGAGCAGTATATAATGAACGATTACATCATAAGTTTTTATATGGTCATGCATTAAAACCTCTTCCATTCAGTATTTATGGAGGTTTATCACACATGGCTTTTTGGGCAGGTGAGACTGAAGAATTTGGAACTTTAGCCGGAGATTGGGATACGTTTAAAAAACTTTTTTGGGCTATTGGAGGTGGAGACCAAGGTCCTGAATCAGAAACGGCTTACACATTGGGAAACCATATAGGAATTTTTGATTTTGGTGCATTGTTAAATCTCGAAACTTTCTCATTTGATTTATATCGTACATTTCTAGTTGAAGATAGAGATGGACTCAACTTTAAAAATCTTTGGGAAGGCGTTTTTGGTGGTGTTTTAACACTTAAGAAAAACAAGTGGATAAACGCGATTAATTATGAATATATCTACACAAAACGTCAAAGTGGCGACACTCCTCCTCCAATTGACAACAGTAGGGGTGGTCCTGGAGGATGGGATAATTATTATAATCACTTTTTGTATACTGATGGTTGGACATCTGATGGTTTCACTGTTGGTAACCCTTTGTTTTCTAGTCGTAGTTCAACAGGCCTAGGAATTAATTTAGCAGTTAGTAATAATAGAATTGTAGCTCATCATATTGGTGTAGATTATACTATTACTGGATTACTTTCTGCAAAAACATTTCTTACTTATACGCGTAATTACGGAACTTATAACGAACGCTTTTGGGCTAGTGAAAATAATATAGATTATATTTTCAAAAACGGACCAAGGCAATGGTACTTTGGAACCTGGTTTGTTAAAAACATTGAATATTATTATCCATTTGAAGTACGTTTAGGTATTTTTGCCGAGTTTGGCGATGTACTCGGAACGCAATTCAGCTCTCAACTTAGTGTGAAAACTACCATTCAACCATTTTTGAAGTCTAGATGAAGAAAATTATTTCGTTTTTTAAGCCACTATTTAGAATCAGTTATAACTATCCCGTTATAGTACTGATTGTATCAATTCTGATTGCTTTTTTTGCAGCTCAATTTGCAATTAAGTTAAAAGTAGATACAGATATTGCCAATTTATTGCCTGAAAATTATCATAGTGTTCAAGCTTTAAATCGCTTAAAAGAAACGGTTGGTGGTGAATTAGCCATGGATGTGGCAATTAAGTCTGATGATTTTGAAGCTAATAAACGATTTACAGAAGATTTATTAAACAAAGCAATTACTCTTTATGACAAAAGAACAAAAGATCATTTCTTTAAGAAATATGATTTTAAACGAGATACTCGTGTTTTAGAAGAGAATGCCTTATATCTAGCGACACCTGAAGAACTATCACAAGTAAAAGATTACTTAACGAAAAAAATTGAAGAGGTTAAACTAGAAGCAAATCCGTTTTATTTTGATTTAGAAGACGATGAGGATTCAGATACAAAAACAGAAGAAGTTAGTTCAATTGATTTTGAAGATAGTTATGCTAATCTAGTTCCAAGAGAATATCCTATTAATGCAGATAGTTCTGTAATGATCGTAGATCTATATCCAACAGGTAGTAAGAGTGATATTAGGTTCTTAAAAGATATGTTCTCAACATTTGATTCTTTGGTAGTTGCTATGAATCCAACTTCTTATCACCCATCTATTGAGGTTAAATTTGGAGGCCGATTAAAGCGACATGTAAGTGAACTTGAATCCATAATGAATGATGTTTTTTCAAGTTTTGGATTAGGGATTTCAAGTGTATTGTTATTGGTAATGCTTTATTTCTTTATTAAGAAATATGTGAATTACCGAAAAGGAAGTTTAGACGATCAAACACATTCGTTTTTTCAGCATGTATTACGAATGCCTGTTCCTTTGCTAATCATTGGCGTTCCTCTGTTATTGAGTTTGATTTATACGTTCGGAATAACTTATTTCATGTTTGGGGTTTTAAATACAATGACTTCAGTGTTGTTCGTAATTCTTTTTGGAATGGGTATCGATTACGGAATTCATTTTTATGCACGTTATTTAGAATTAAGATCAGCAGGTTATTCTGTAATTGAAGCTTTAGATGATACGTTTGAAAATACTGGTGTTGCAATTGCAACAAGCGCTTTAACAACAGCGGCGGCAATGTATGTACTTGTCTATGCTGATTTTAGAGGTTTCTCTGAGTTTGGATTTATTTCTGGTACAGGTATCATTCTTGCACTTTTTACAATGCTTTTTGTTTTGCCTTCCATTGTAGTTTTATTAGAACGCTATAATTTAATTTTAGTAAATCATAATGAAGAAAATGACTCCAAACAAAACTTAACAAAGTTTCCTTTTTCAAGAACAATCGTGTCGTTTGCAATTTTATTGAGTATAGCTTCCATCTATTTATTTAACGGAATTCAATTTGAATATAACTTCGGGAAATTAGAACCAGAATTTCCTGAATACAATAAATACAGAGAATTTGTTGGTGGAGGATTTGAATCTAGTCTTAGAAACCCTGCATATATTTTAGCAGATTCAAGAGAAGAAGTGATAGAGATTACTCAGATTCTAAAGCATAAAATGGAAACGGATTCTATAATCCCAACTATAAAAAAAGTAGATGCCTTACCAGACAGATTCCCCGTAACAGATCTAGAAAAACAAGAAAAATTGAGTTCTATCGCAGACATAAGAACTTTAATAAAAGACCCTTTTTTAATAAATAATACTTCTGATGCAATTAATAAACTTAGAAAAGCTTCAAAGTCAGTCGCTCCATTAGCAATGGACAGCTTGCCAGATTTCATTAAAACGAAATTCTTAACAAAATCAGGCGAAATTGGAAACTTTGTAATTGTTTATCCAAGTGTCGGTTTATCTGATGGTAGATTATCTATTGCATTTAAAGATGACGTTGGAAAAGTTACCCTAAAAAATGGGAAAGAGGTTTATGCGGCCTCTACATCTATTGTAGCTGCAGACATGTTAGATTTAATGATGAAAGAAAGCCCATATATGGTTTCGGCTACTTTAATTATCATTTTTATGCTCATGCTTTTTGCATTTAGAAGTTTGAGATGGACTTTCATCGCTTTATTACCACTTTTAATTGGTTTAGCTTGGACCTTTGGTTTAATGGTAATTCTAGGAATTCCTCTGAATTTCTACAATTTAATCGTCTTACCGGCAATTCTTGGAATTGGTGAAGATAATGGAGTGCATTTAGCCGCTCGTTATATTGAAGAAGGGAAAATGAGCATGTGGAATGTGTTATCAAGTACAGGTCAGCATATTTCGATTGGATCTATTACAACTATGCTTGGTTATATGGGATTACTATTTACACATCACCCTGGATTGTATTCTATTGGTTTACTAGCCGTTCTCGGAATTGGAATGACATTATTAACCTCATTAACCGTTCTACCTGCTTTAATTCAGTTTCTTGAAAATAAGAATTGGATTCACTTTGATAGAAAAGGCATGTAAGTACTTTTAACTAGATTAACCATTTAGTAACGAAAGTATAAAACACAAAATGGTAGTTAAAGACCAAATTATTGTATTAAAAACCATTGATTTTCAAGACACAAGTAAAATTATTGGTGTTTTAAGCAAACAATTCGGTCGAATTAGTTTAATTGCCAAAGGTGCAAAAAATCCCAAAAGTAAGTTTGCAGGAGTTTTGCAAGCTGGTAATATTCTTGAAGCTGTTTTTTATTATAAAAACGGAAGAGATATACACACGTTGAGTGATGCTTCTTTTGTAGTAAAAGCGTATCCGATTCATTTTGATATGGAGAAATTGAGCATTCTTCTTCCAAGCTTGGAGATGATTGATCAATTAATTTCTGAACAATCTCATACTCTTGAATTTTATACCTTTACCGAGGGACTAATTTCGTGGTTGGTAAAAGAAAAGGAAATGGTAAAAACCTTATTTCCTTATGTTTTAATACGATTAGCTGAAATCTCAGGGATACAGTTGAGTTTTGAAGAAGAATCATTTGATCCTCATATTGATTATTTCCTAAATGGCGAAGAAGGCTTAATTAGCACTACCGTTAGTAGTGGATTATCCATAAAATTACAGCCAAGACAAGCTCATTATTTATTTTTGGCATGTTCAAATAGAGGTAAATTAATTCAGAATTATGAAATGGATAAATTTGAATTAAAGAACTTAATTCATCATATTGATGTGTATTTCAAACTGCATATTGATGATTTACATGATAGAAAATCTGATGAGATATTCGATGATATTGCAGACTAAACATTAAGAAAATCCAAAGAATGACTAAAGTTAGAGCGCTATTATTGCCAATTGTAAGTTTAATCAACTTGATTTTGATTATTGCTGTCTTTCAATTGTATAAAGATTATAAAGGATTGGAGTTGAAAGTTGATAATCAACATGCAACTGTTACAGAAACTCAAATTGTGCGATCTAGTAGTGGAAATGATTCTTCGAAATCTGGTTCAAGTACGAACATTGAATCGAATGGATTTCGTTCAGTGGCAAAAAAAGGAACACAATCGGTTGTTTATATTGAAACAGAAATTGATGCTAAAAAAAATCTTCCTAAAGACAAAAATCATCAATTCGATGAAAAGTTTTGGGATCGTTTTGGTGGAAGACCACGTTCGGTTTCACTCGGATCTGGTGTAATTATAACTGCCGATGGTTATGTATTAACGAATAATCATGTTATAGAAGGGGCAATAGAGAATATTGTTACTGTGGTATTGAATGACAACAGGAGTTATGAGGCTCAAATAGTAGGGACAGATCCCGCAACTGACTTAGCTGTTGTGAAAATGAATAGTTCTGATTTTAAATCATTCGTAATTGGTAACTCAGATGAAGTTGAAATCGGTGATTGGGTATTAGCTATTGGTAATCCGTTTAGACTGCGTTCGACAGTAACAGCAGGTATCGTATCGGCTTTAAGTAGAGACGTTGCTATAATCGAAGACAGAATGCGTATTGAAAGCTTTATACAAACTGACGCTGCAATAAATAAGGGAAATAGTGGAGGAGCTCTTGTAAATCAATTTGGTGAACTAATTGGAATTAATACAGCAATTGCTACAGAAACAGGCTCTTATGAAGGGTATGGTTTCGCAATTCCATCAAATATGGCTATTAAAATTGCTAAAGATTTAATTGAGTACGGAACCGTGCAACGCGCTTATTTGGGTGTTCAAATTGCATCTGTTACGGTTGAAAGAGCTAAAGAATTAGGCCTAAGATCTGTTTATGGAGTCGAAATTGTGAATGCTTTAGAAAATGGTGCTGCATCAACTGCTGGTATAAAAAAAGGAGATGTTGTTTTATCTATCAACAACAAGCCTGTTATGGCATATAATGAACTTCAAGCGAAAATTGCAGAATATCGTCCAGGAGATGAGATTTCAGTTAGCGTTTGGTCTGAAAAACAATTGGTGACTTTGAATGTAATTTTACAGGGTACAGAAACTGAATCCGTGAAAAACTGGCTAGGTTTAACAAATCAAACAGATGTTTCGGTCGAAGAAAATCCAAAACAGATTGAAGAAGAAAGTAAAAGTGAAGAACCTAACTTAAGTCTTGAAACAACAAAAGAACAAAATTTAGAAAACTATTCAAACGAACTTGGGTTTCGTGTTGAGCAGGATATAAATTCATCAAAGCTATTTGTTGATTTTTTATCTGCCGAATCTATTTTTGCTCAATCAGGTTTACAGATTGGTGATCAAGTATTGGAAATTAATCAAAAACCCGTTCGTTCTGTATTGGACTTTAAGATTCACTTACAGCATTATCAATCAAAAGGAATGGCTGTGATTTTAAAAATTCAGCGCTCATATAACAAAACTGCATATTTCAATTTGATGTATTAGGGTAAAAAAAAAGTTCAGAAAAATGAATTCCTGAACTTTTCAATTTGTTTAAAACTATTTTCTCTAGCGATTCATGGAATTTAAAAATTCCATATTGTTTTTTGTCCCACGCATTTTATCACTTAAAAATTCCATGGCTTCTACAGGATTCATTGTGGATAAATAACGGCGTAATAACACTACTTTTTCACGTTCTTCAGCAGAAGTGAGTCGCTCTTCTTGTCTTGTTCCACTTTTGAAAATGTCTATTGCAGGGAATATTCTACGCTCTGAAAGGCGTCTGTCGAGAACAATTTCCATATTTCCTGTTCCTTTAAACTCTTCAAAAATAACATCATCCATTCTAGAACCAGTTTCTACTAAAGCTGTTGCCAAAATAGTTAAGCTTCCACCGTGTTCAATATTTCTCGCTGATGAGAATAAGCGTCTTGGTTTTTTTAATGCTTCTGAGTCAACGCCACCAGTCATTGTTCTTCCTGAAGTATTTCCAGCAACGTTGTAAGCCCGAGCTAAACGGGTTACAGAGTCAAGGAAAACAACTACATCATGTCCACTCTCGACCATTCGTTTTGCTTTTTCAAACACAATTTCTGCAAGTGCGATATGAGCTTCCGGTTTTTGATCAAAAGTTGAAGCAATAACTTCGGTATTTACCGTTGTTCTTTCCATTTCAGTCACTTCTTCCGGTCTCTCATCAATAAGTAGAATGATGATTTTTGTATTCGGGTGATTAGCTGAAATGGCATTGGCCATGTTTCTTAAAATGGTAGTTTTTCCTGTTTTAGGTTGTGCTACAATTAATCCTCTTTGTCCTTTTCCAACAGGAGAGAAAAGATTAATCATTCGAGTTGTATAATTAAAAGGATCAAATTCTAGGTTTAAACGTTCCTCCGGATAGATTGGCATTAAATCGTCAAAATCTTTACGATTATCCACTAAACTACCTGGAACTTTACCATTAATGCCTTCAACACGAAGAAGAGCAAAATAGCGTTCTCCAACTTTAGGTGGACGAATAACACCAATAACAGAATCTCCTTGTTTTAAACTAAACCTTTTAATTTGAGAAGGAGAGACGTATATGTCATCAGGACTTGTTTGATAATTGTAATTTGGTGAGCGTAAAAATCCGTAACCATCAGGTAAGACTTCTAAAACACCTTCATTAATAATTTCACTTTCTAATTGTGGAATTACTAAATCTAAACGTTCTTTAACGGTTGTAACAGGTAAATCTTCTGGTACACGTTCATTTAGCGTTTTTCTTCGCGGAGGCGGAGGTGCTTGAATAGTAACGGAATGCTTAATTGCTGGTTGTGATGGTGGATTGTCAGAGTTTGATGATTTGACAATCTTTTTAATATCTTTTTTAATAATTCGACGAGTTGTAGTCGAAGAGTCGGTATCGGAAGATTCTTGTTCTGATTTAGAATCAGAATGCTGAATTGAGCTCGATTTTTTTATAAAAATACGTGGTTGATCTGAATTGTCTGATTTTGACGATTCATCACTATTTCTTGAAATCGAGATACTACGTTTTATAGTAGGTTTTTTTTCAACTTCTACATCAATTGATGAACTATTATCAGATTCTGTCTCATCTAAAATTAACTCATCGAAATCTGGTAAAATATAATCTAAGTCTGATTCTGATTCTGTTTCATTAAAAAGATCAGTTACTTTTTCTTTTATTTTACGAACACTTCTTTTTTTAGCAGGTTTTTCTTCTTCAACTTGTTCTGTTTCAGTAGTTGAGGAACTTACACTTTTACTTTTTTTCTTCGATTTAAGCTCTTTAACTGTAGGGAAATCTGGAAACGGATTAAAATCTTTATTAGTTGAAGATGAACTGTTATCAGTTTCAGTTTCTGTAAGTGTATGAATTAGAGACTTATCAGCAGAAAGTGTTTTTGAAATTTTGGATTCATCTAAAGGTGAACTACTAGTAGCTTTTTTTGCTTTAGAACCAGAACTTGATTTCCCTTTTTTAGGAGGGAGGTTTTTTTCAATAATGTCAAGCAAAACTGCATCCTGAAAAGGATTAAAATCATCAGAATCAGAACGTTTTCTTTTCCCAGCTTTTGCTTTTTTGTCTGAATTATCGCTTTCAGAGCTTGTGGAACCATCAATTCGTTGTTCCTTAGTCTCAAGAATTAAAGCAATCAAAGTACTTTTGGGGAGAACAGATACCCCTTTTAACCCTAATTCCTTAGCGTATTCTTTTAATTCTTTTAAAGTTTTGATTTTTAGATCGTCAATCAACAAATGATTAGACTCTTGTAAAGATTCGTTGCTACTCATGCGTAAAGAGTACTTGTTAATAATGCAAAAAATTGTGTTTGTGAAATAGACTATTGCAATCTGGAAAGCGGGGCGTGCTGAAGTGTCTAATAGCGGCTAATCCAGCCTTTGACAATAGTGTAGAAATAAAAACTTCCCGTGAAGATGACTTTATCGTTCCTTAAAGATTCAAACAGAGTGGGAATATGCGTTTCATCTACTGGAATGACTTGAGGAAAATACGATGAAATTTGATTAAAAGTAGCAGCTCTATCAGAATTAATTGAAAAAAAATAGATTTTTTTGCAATTCTTGAGCAAATTAACCATTTCAGCAACGTTTTTGTCAGCCATAAATGTACAGATGATAACGACTTCATTCATATTCCACTTTGATTTCACATTTTCTAATAGCCAATAAATAGCTTCAGGGTTATGTGCGCCATCAAAATACCATGATTTTTCAGGAACTAGTTGTTCGAACCTTCCAAGTAATCCACTGATCTTCATTGCCTGTTTAAGTGCAATTAAACAATTAGAAAGTGAAACAGGAAGGACCGATTCTAATTGTTTAAGGATATTCAAACAAAGTACGGCATTTTTATGATTAATACTCCCTTTAAATTCGCAGAAATACAAATCATCTGGAAAATTTTTTAAATAAAACGAATTTGCATCTAAAGAACAAAATGAATCGGCATCTAGTTCTGATAGTTTTGAGTGTCTATTTTTTGCAATTTGTTGAATAACAGTTGCAGCTTCAAGGGGTAGAACACCAGTAAAAACAGGAGTATGTGGTTTAATTATCCCAGCTTTTTCAAATGCGATTTTCTCAATGGTATTGCCAAGAATTGCTTGATGGTCCATTCCAATGCTTGTAATTACTGAGCATAATGGCATAATAATATTCGTAGCATCTAATCTTCCACCAAGTCCCGTTTCAATTATAGCAATATCAACGTTTTCTTTCGCAAAATACCAAAATGAAAAGACGGTTAACTGCTCAAAATAAGTAAGTTGGTATTTTGCTACTAAATCTAAATAGGTATTAAAAAATAAGAGGAAATCACTATCTCTGCAGTTTACGCCATTAAGTTTTACTCGTTCGTTTAATACGGTGAGATGTGGTGAAGTATATGTTCCAGTTTTATATCCTTCTTGAATTAATAATGCAGAAAGAATGGAACATACAGTTCCTTTTCCATTAGTTCCAGCAATGTGAATCGATTTGAATTGTGTGTGTGGACTTCCAATTTCTTCGCAAAAGTTCAAAACAGCTTCAATTCCAGGGCGATAGGCAGTAGCCCCTTGTTTTTGAAAGTCAGGAATGGAGTTGAAGTATTCTAAAAGGCTTTGAAAATCTGAAAATCTCATAGTTTAATAAAAATGGTAGAGTAATAAATTCTGTATTTTCCCGACTGAAACGACATATTTTGAACAAATCAAAGGTACACTTTTGTCATGGATTCATTTTATAAATCAGTAATCAAACCCTTACTTTTTTCTTTAGATCCAGAAACGGCTCATGAAATTACCGTTGAAACTGGGGTTTCAGCATCGTTCATGAGTCCGATTTTTAAAGCATTCCAAACTGATTAT
>Ga0102814_10001626_pt1 | contig 15780 bp, 20 predicted proteins | sample ColrivemetaGS741_FD_79112 | JGI IMG/M metagenome (GOLD analysis project Ga0102814, IMG submission 79112) | Estuarine microbial communities from the Columbia River estuary - Flood tide ETM metaG S.741 | ecosystem: Environmental > Aquatic > Marine > Intertidal zone > Estuary | place: USA... | reverse complement strand
ATTCCACTCAGTATTACAAGTGTTTATATATTGGACTAAATTAAAATGAATTATAGTTAAGGGTCTGTTTCTTTTATAAACAATTATGCAACTGTTGGACAACCCTATACAGTTTGCCAATTGGCGTCCTTTTTTGATGAGGGATGACCGACCAACTAGGTCGAAGTAGTGGCCGTCCGGATTTGACAACTGTTCGATGAAAGTTGTCGAACGAAAAAAAATAGTAACGATTTGGTAACCTATATAATGACAAGCGAACAACCCAACACCTATACGATGTCAGTTTACTATACTGAATTTAAGAAAAAAACTGTAAGCGTTCGTAACAATGTAAAAAATTCAATGATAAAGAATTTCATTCACTCGTTGGGTGAAGCCATCGACGACCGAACGACGTCAGTTTCCCATATACATAGCGTCGTTTCAGGATTCGTTATCCCACAGTACGATAAGAACGGTGTTGATCCGTTATCTATATGTGACCAAATTAAAAGTATGCCATGTCTCAACATGGAATGTGAGTGGATTAATTACCAGACAATTTTCTACCCAGATAGAGACTTGTGGCAACTTCCCGCATACACTGACGCTGGTATGTGCATTTTATGCTCAATGTGGATCAAACGTGAACTTGACATTTCCCAAATTTCCATGTCGAGTAAACACAAAGTCATTCTTCATCATGATAAAATAATTTAAAGTGTTTGTTCTAATATATATTCAAAGCATTTTACGAGTATAAAGACAAGACACAAAAGATGACTACTCGAACGGCAAATTACCAACCAGTTGGCAACTACCTCGAAGGACTGAATTATGATCCTAGAAATTCTATTTCCAATCTCGAACGAGTTATTGGACGTCTACCCAATGAGACAAAGTTTGATTATGTCGAAAATCAAGCACGTACATTCGGGGATTTAACCGAGCTGCTCTTGAAGAGGGGTCCTCCCGTTGTAAAAATGCAAGTGACGGGGCTGTTGGAACGAAGTTACATTTCCCCATACACTACCATGATATTACCTATCCGTCAGTTAGGGCCATATGAATCTATTAACTTTGAATGGACTGAACTGAACTTTAATCCTGGGTTCATGCCACAGGTCGAAATGCTTGGTGTTGGCCGTTATTTTACACACAATAAAACTAGACGTGGTGCTCGTGCTGTGAGACGTGGTGCTGCCGTCAAGATCGAAGCCGGATTCTTTATGACACCAGAGGGGCGAAGTGAGTGGGTAATGCAAATTGAACAACTTGCTACCGCTATCTCCGAGACCAACGAATACGATGTACTGCTTACACTCCTTCAAGTGCCGATGCGTCAAGAGGTTCATGCGCAAGAAATGAACGGACCGTATAATCACATCTTTTACGGCAAGTCACCTGATATGTCGTTCGAAGAACGTTTGGTACTCATGCGCGATATGTTTGGATTGGTCAATAAAACTACAGGGTCACGTGGATTTAGCGCCCTGTTGACCAACCTGAAAACCATCATGAAACGTAACGGCGCCACACCCGACGTTCTCGTCGTACCCCCATACCTAGTTGGACATTACTACCATACCAACGACGACCTATGGCATTACATGTCAGCTGGCCCCCAAGCACTCGTTAACCGTGAAATTGCTAAAGACATCGGTGACGACGAGTCTTTGAAAATCCGTATGATCGATGGTCTTAAAATTATCGACACCCACGTTTACCGCCCAGTGAAAGGTGCACGTAATTCAGCATGCGATCTTCTTACTGTCCCTGTTCAGATTGGTGAAAAATACTCTATGGAGATTAATATGGTTTACCGTGATCTAAAGAGTTTTTCCAACTATCGTTCATCTGCACGTGACATCCGTATTTTTAATGAAGAACAGAGTCGTATCGTTCCTGTTCATTTTTTGACTGCGGTTGCGAATTCGTTTCGGTGGAAGCCCGATTCCACTACCTTAAAACCTAACGGACTCTCCGACACGCACAATCAAAGCACGGTCACTGAAGACATGTTTAAGAATGGCAAAGCCGCATGTCAGACGTGGGGCGACGTTCTACCGAAATACCTCCCAGATGACGCTATCGCGCGTTTCGTGGAGACAGTGAAATATAACGTGTTTGGTGTCGGTGAATGGGACAAGTTTGAGGATTTCTTGGTTGATCTTACTAAAACTGATCCTACTAAACCTGGACTAACGGAAGACATATTAAAGGGTAACGCCGATTATATGAAGTATGAGAACAAAGTAATGGGTATGTTTTCAGCACCTAATGCTAACCGCTTATCCGAGATCAGGGGACATCTTATTAAAGAATTTAATACGTCTGATAATGTTGGTAGGGTGTCGGGAACAGGTACAGTTAAACACCCCAAAACATTCAGTAGTAACGCAGGATATGCCTTTAGATTTGTGGCCGCGACATTCCTTTTTTCATCCATCACCTTCGACGACATCAAAAAATTACACGAGGCCGACATTTTTGTACCTATCGATGTAGTGTTGTGTAAACCATGGATGACGTACAGAGCATCGTCAGTTGTCATGGCGAAGGCAGGTTCAGAAACAGGGGAGACTGTCATTGGACAACAACGTTTCAACATGTCGTCCAACACACAAGATGGGACTATTGAGGGTACTATGACGTACTACGTAAAGGCGATTGTGAAAAACTCTCGGAACGTGCTTGTGGCGCCACACATTTTTATTCAGTCTTATGAACGGGGTAACAACACCACATTCGTTACTCAAAAAAGTATCGATAAAATCAGAGACAGGTCCGGGTTGTTCGACTCTCGAGAATCACTCATCGCCATGCTCGTTCCATATGATTCTAAAGTACATGAACATAATTGGATTGACTACAGGGGTAGAAACAATAACGTGCGTGAAAAATTCCACGAATCTGCTGATTTTTATTCACATGTCTTTCCGGTTGAATCGACTGATATCTTCAACCCCATGGAAACCTTTGTAGACTATGAAGATCAAGGTTACGCACCAAACACAATTTGTTGGAATGGTCACATGGAGTACGGTCCGGATTTCAGACAAAGAAGCTTCTGTCAAGGACATCTCGGACCTAACACCTACGATCAGGTCAACCTGAGTCGTAAAGAAGGGCATTTCGCACCAGTTCACAACCTTACTTTTAGTTCGACATCCACCGTCCAGGCATTTTAGTGGACCATATTTAATTAAATCAATATTATAAATTCAAACACCAAATGGCACTTGCACTTTGTAGATTATTAAAACAAAATTTAAACATTTTCGTGTCGTCCAATGTAAAATTAGACGCTTGTCATTTGCTGTCGTCACTCGTGTCGACACGAGAATATCGTAATGTTTATGTACACTCCAATGTCGATCGTGTTACGATTAGCGACGTGGACGCCGACGATGTCGTTTTGACCATAGACAGTGGTGGTTTGTTGCGCCAGCGTTTGGTCATTGCCGCAAACACACAGCGTGTCACGAATGGTCCTCTTGGTGTAATATGGATGAACAAACAATACGTACCACATAACATTTTATGTGTTGGGAAAAGTGAGAAAGAATTGGACATTTTCAAAATATACTCGTGTGAAGATTTTAATCGACGTGGTGCCGAGGCCGTGATACAACAAGTGTTGTATAATGACCTTTGTGATGTCGACAAGTTACATATGTCATTTGATATGGGTGTCGTCAATGTACTGGGTCGCCAACGATCTCTTGACATTGTAAAAATGATCGGTTGTGATCCAAGACTGATGTCGATGGCGATAACCAATGCTACCACCGCCACAAAAGACATTATTTTATCTTCACTTACATATAACGATTGTCACCTATAAAGATAAAGGAGCGACGATGATGGTTGAAATAGAATTGGGACTTACTGATGATGAAATTAAAGATAAAATGCGATCCATCGCAATACCAAATAATGTCATTGATGTATTATTTTACAAGGACAAAAAAACGAATTTCCTATTGTTAGTGGGGGTTTGTTTACTATTTATAGGAATGTTAATATTAAAAATAATAACTTAGGTTACACTCATGAAAGTATTTTCTATTAGTAATATTGATTCGAATGGACGATTCACCAGACATGTAGTAAACTTGTCACACTCGGGCAACGACACCGAACGAAAGGATATCGTTCAATTTACACAAAATGGTGCACAATCTATCGTCATGGGTACGGGAGTGGGACAGTTTATGTCGGCTAGTGGTTCTTTTAGATTTCATTGCACTAAAAATAAGTCATTGAAATCGGTTGTCGTTGTTACTGATTTAGAGTACCCATCTAGTGTCGCGCAATTGGTTATGGAAATCATGATGACGACGTCGAACGAAACAATCATCGATTGGTCATCGTTGGAAAATGAAACGTCCATTAACAAAGTATTCAAGATTCAAGATAAAATTGAATTCCTTGAAGGTGTACGAAGTGACGCGTTGGCTACTTTACTTTGTGCTCCTCATCAAAAAAACAATCCCACGGGTGTGGAAAGTGAACGGTGTGCTGTAATTTGATGTCTCCACTTTAGTTTTTATCTTCAAGTACCCATACAAAACCACATCGTCGACATTTGTGGAACAGTGTCGAGCCTTCATCAGCTGAACGTGTAATACATTCCCACGTCTTAATATCTGTGCTGGTACATCCTGGTTTTTCGCACTCTATCTTCAATATCTTTTTCTCTGCTTCGTTTCCTAGTAGTATTTGTAAGTACTCTAACTTTGTTGTCGCAGCCATTTTTATATGCCGTCAGTGATTCAGTGTCGGTGTCATCATTATATACAACGTACATTGTATACCCACCATCCGTTGGGGACAACGTGACAATGTTTTTATGTAAAGAGTATATGGATATGGAAAGATCACCCGCAGCTGTGCGTATGTTGGTAAAGGGGCGGTCGCCGACAACGACACCGAAATTACGGTAATGCCACTGGGATTTCCATTTATCAACACAAAGAAATTTATAATGCATGAAATATGATGTTATTAATACTATTATTAGTTTTTATTTAAATATAGCCGATCGTCAATCCGATGTCTTTTGTTTCTTTTGGCGACGAGTCGTGACCATTTTACGCTCACAGGCAATGTCGTCAATATACTCCTTGAGTGCCTCTTTGTCATCGACCAAATCAGTGATGCGTTCAATGTTGTGTTTTTCAGATCGCGTCACCTTCTTCGTGTACTCGGTACCATCATATTCGAAAGTGTCGATGCCCTTGCTATCCATAAGGGCCAACAGATCGTCACCTGCCTTATTGATACTTTTATTAAATTTACGGTTCTCGGCGAACACGTCTCTATGATCCTTCTTAAATTGTTTTTGATCATCTTTGAGATGTTTTAAGATTTGTGCAAGTTCCTCCATGGTGTTTGGTGTTTGGTGATCATGACACATTGGTTCATCGTTACTAAATTTTTTGTGTCATTATAATTTATTTGTTATGTTTAGTATATACGCTATTTAATAGAGCTTTTCATAGACGTCTTTGAATTTATCTGCCATACACAACAAACTCAAGACTATTTGTCCAACCAAGACACCCACTACCAAGAACATTTGTTCGTAGTCGACGACAGCTCCGGAAGGGGCGTTATCTGATATAAACTTCCAATAAGCATCGAAATCAGATTGAAAAGTAACGGCCAAAATAAGGATCACTGAACCTAACGCAAAATTAATAAAATCAAGACCGAACCGAACGCCGACGTCCTTTGCGTAAAACACACTGGTAGCGAAAGAAAGAATACAAGACACAAGTAGGACGACAGAGAGACCGATGAATGTATGTGTTTTCGTCACGAGAGTGTCATCGACCGTATCCATTCCGACAACCCATGGGTCGGTATTGAGGAAATTGAACAATGAAAACAGACCGTTCTGCGATTCACCACCGGCAGTAACCGTGATTCGTTTCCATGGCATAAGGAACACAACCATGGCAAGATGGGTATTGAGAAAATCGACAGCAACTTCTTGGTTGTTAGTGAGCATACGTTTGCTGGACATTTTTTTAGGTTTATAGTTTATTGAATTAAGTTTTCATTTATATTTTTTTTAATGTAACACTTGGTTCGTCCGTGTTATACTAATAATAATCCAAGTGATCGTCATCTCAAACAACATACCATTTATGTAATAAAGTGCTTCATATCGTATACCTCGTCTAATTTCATCCAACACCATGTCAATTTTGTCACCTTTTTTCATAACGTTTCCCAATTCTCCATCATCTGCCTCGTCGGTGCCGTCAGTGTCGTCGTCGTCGCCACTGACATTTACATACCTATAACGAATGTGTAAACGTTGTAACATGAACATGATTAGCGTTTGGAAAAGTGACACCAACGTGACGATTGCTAATCGAATGGACGTTTCGTCATTAATATGCTCTGATGACTTGGCAACGATAATAAAAATCATGGCGATATAAAAAGGGACAGCAAATACATGTGGTTCTTTATCAGGATTGAACGCGTTGCCAGAGTTTAAGTATTGATCCTGTAAATAACAATATCCAAGTGTGCTAGCGAATATTATTAATACCATAAGTATCGAATCGACTTGGTGGAATCCGTGGACACACATCAAACCCACCAACGCTGACCCATCCACTACGAATTGCAGTACCCATCGTATGGGGTTGGTGAAATTATATGCAAAATACTCGTCAACAATAGCCGTACCGGACAGTGCAAAGATCCCGTGAAATAACAAGCCGGCCAAGTGTGTGAATGTCGCAATGTAAATAGGGTATACGTTAATCAACAAACCATGCGACACCTCAATTTGATAATAAAGTGTCAATGGATTGTCTGCACCCCGTGATTCTACTGTGACGACACATGCTATTAAGAAACATAGGTGAAACGCTACAAACGCCCAATTAATTACCTTGAAGAACGTTACATTGTTATTGGAACACATGGTGAATACTAATAAAAAACATTGTCGTTAATTGATTATATATTGATTTAAAATCCATCATCTCTACGTTGGTTTCTCCAATCGGCACGGGGTTTAAAGTCGAACAACGTTTCAAAACCCCCGTAAAATTTGGATGTTCGGTTACTTGCCTCTGCGCGAACAGTTGTACTCGTTTCAGTAGGGACGGCCGCCGCCGTCGTCGTCGTCTGTTCTCCTTCTGTGACCGGCTGTTCTCCCTCAGTGGCGTCAAAATGATTCTCAACGGCAGCTAGATTTTTGGTATGTACAGCCTTCAACTTGGTGAGTTCCTCCTTTAGGTCCTCCAACGCTTTGTCTTTCAAGGCACGTTCTTCCTCGATAGCCTTGACGCTTTCCGCACTCTTGGCTTCATTTGCCTCCTTTTCCTCACGTAACGCGTTAAACTTTTTGGTCCATTCACGTTCAGACTGAAACATCTTTTCGAGTTCCTGTGACGTTGCGGTCAGCGCAGAATTACACGCGCGAACAGTTTGAAAAAGAGCCATGTCGTTTTTGTCCATAAACGCATCGTTAAGACCGTTAGCAATTTGTTGTTCGACGATGGAAACATTCTCAACGACTCGCGGATCCTGGTCCTTTTTCAAATTTTGAAAAAACGGTTTTACGTCCGTTTCAACCAACTCAGAAAAATTACGTTTCTTTTCGTCACGAACGATCTCCATGTCGTGGTTGAGTTTTTCAAAAGCGGCGTCACGTTCAGCTTTCTCACTGGCAATACGATCCTTTTCGGCGTTAACGGCTTCGAGCTGTTGTTTCATTGCACGAAGATCGGCGCCAAGACGTTCGGTCATTTTCTTAAGTTGTTCGGGATCCATTTGAACTTGTTGGGGTCTATCTTGCGACATTGTTCTTATTTGACACTGGAATGTGATCTCTATATATATTAGCTAAGTTGTATTTCACGACACGTTCACAAAAAAATGGACGCTATACGTAAAATTAAGAAACGACAAGAGGAAATTGGAGCAATGATCGATCGAACCATTATAATGACAAATCAACGTTCAAAATTGTTAGATCGAGCAATAAGAATCAACGAATGTGTCATTTGCCACGATTCAAGTAAATTTGACCAAGCACACGTGTCAGTGCCATGTGGTCACGGCGTGTTTTGTAGTGAATGTGTCGATACAATGCGTGGTACTTCGACGTTGGTACGGTGTCCATTATGTAATAGATTGCCGATAATTTTCATGAAATTATATATTTAAACGAGGAACGTCGTCGTCGTCGTCGTCCCCACCATCTCCACCCACCACTATGGAACGTTCCTCTTCCATGATGTCTTTTCGATAACGCTGTCGTTCTACCTCAATCATATGAGAAATGTGTTCCACGGCACGTTTTTCCGGTAAAGTACTTTGATAGTATTCTAGGTAGATTTGAAATACACCCAATACTACCAAATAATCATGTAGTCTAAGATACATGAAAAATTTAATCACTGGGTTGACGTGGATTGATATGTCATGTAACGACGACACCTTTATCCGTCTGTACATTAAAATGACAGCCAACGTCGTATAAACGACATACATGTAAAGATTAACTTGCCAAACACGCATAAGGGGAAAGAATGCGAACGTTAAATGTAATATAATACCACCCCCAATGTATTCGTAGTAGTATGTCGTAATCCACATTAGTATTACGTATACAGCCGACACGGTGAGGTTTACGTTGTCACTGGTGAAATGAAAATCCCTCATCATTTCCGTGTGCACGTTATTCATCATTATACCAAATATAGACAACGTGACCGTTTTCCAAATGTGCCGGTGGACCGCGTGCTTGATTATAACGTCCGTGTCATGAACATAAAAAACACCCGTGTTTATTAACGTAAAGACTAATATAATATATGGTTGATACAGAGTAAGAGTAGTGTTATGATATAACGTACCAAAAACGATACTTAAAACATATAGGTACAAAAACGGAAAATAGGTGTATGCAGACTCATACAGTTTCATCCTTGTCCATGCACAACAAAAAACATCGCAACTGGTTATATACTCCTACAAATAGTAGTCCAATGAAAATACCAACACCGCATGTGTAAACGGCATACCCCACCACATCCACATTGTCAACTGACGTCAAAGAAGACGATAGAATCACCACGTTGGCGATAATCGACATTGACGCTAAAATATTGATTACCCATTTGTTATTCATATACTTTACACACAAATACAACGCAACACAACAGAATATATTGATTGCTAGTGATACAGTGATGACTAGACTAGAATAATACGAGCATTGGTTGTTATCAATTGCCGTTACCATGTCGGTACATCGGTCGATTTTAAATAAATCACCGAACGTCGAAATGACCGACAACGATGAAAGAACGTACGCTAAAAAACCGACGACACGTGACGACACGCTCACGCTCACGAAATTGTTATAATAACTCATATAGAATTTAACAAAGAATACAACACCGCCGTACGCCGCCGTCAGTAGTTGAAAGATGTATCCAGGGCCCCTTGTCAATAAATATTTAGGCGGTAACGTCATAGTAGCATCCATTTCGTTTGAATAATCAGATGCATTGACGATCGATAAAACGCCTACCATCAGCCCGATAAATGTAACAAAGTTGTTTCGCGTACCATAAAAAATGGTATATATCATCAATGTTTGTGCCAGCGCTGCTATCGCTAACGACATTAATCTTACCCGTGGCATCACATTCACAAATGCAAAGTATAATGACTGATGAACCGTTTGTAGTTCGGGCCACGTATAGCCACACGCAGTACCCCACTGTTTGAATTGGAAATGTGAAGCAAGCATACAATCAGGTTCTATTTCATAGTTTGTCAACATGATAGACCAAGGGATCAATACAGTACAAATAGCAGTTTGACTTAATGTAAATATAATAAATTCTAAAAACCACATCGGGTGACGTTATTACTCATAAAAGTTTCTCTATTTATATTACGACCCATCTTGACCGAATTCTATGGTCCATTTAGTAAACCTATCAAGTTCTTGTTCAGAAACAGTCTTAGACATCGTATCTAATGATAATAACATGTCATTCATTGTAACAGGTGGAATGTCCAACGCACCTTCATCGAGGTCTCCAATTTGCTTACATTGTGCGCCACACCTTTCACACACTTTACCCCTTGAGGGAGACGCGGTCGTGTCGATTGGACAATATGCACAATTTGGGTATTCGTCCACCGGACGGTAACGTCCATTGTCCATGCTAACAAATTGTTTTGCAGACACACACTTTCGTATCGGTTCCATAATAGCCGAACGCACTACATTTGTAACATCTGAACCACTATACCCCTCTGTTTTTTCACCAAGGGACCTAAAGTCATTGTCATCTAGTACATGGGTCACACAAGACGAGTCACCTACACCTAAGCCTTTACGAAACATTTCCGTCCGTGCGGCCATGTCCGGTAATGGGACAAATATCCGTCTCTGAAAACGTCGTCTAAAGGCACTGTCCAATGTCCATGGAGTGTTGGTGGCAGCCAAAATCATTACACTGTCGTCCGACGACCCAACGCCCTGCATTTCCATCAATAGTTGAGTTTTCACGCGCCGTGTAGACTCTTGTTCCCCATCAACACGCTCCCCCGCCAACGAATCGACCTCATCTATAAAAATCACGGACGGACTGTCCATTCGCGCTTGCTTGAACAACGCCGTCACTGTCTTTTCCGATTCACCCTGCCACTTTGACATGATGTCGGACGATGAAATCGAAAAAAAAGTAGATTTAGATTCATGTGCAACGGCCTTGGCTAGAAATGATTTTCCAGTACCAGGTGGACCGTACAACAAAATAGCAGACCAAGGTATTCTTTTTCCTGTAAACATTGATGGGAACTGTTTGGGTAAAATGACAGCTTCGTACAATGACGCCTTTGTTGCTTTTAACCCTACAACGTCATTCCACGTGACGTCAATGTCGCCTCCATTGATTTTAGTGTTGGTGACGGTATTTAAAATCACGGTTGTTTGTTTTTCATCATCACCGTCGACACCGCTGGCAGTGTCGTTGTTCTCGTGTGGTGACGACGACTGTGGCGGCGGTGATCGGTTATGGTCTTTTAACGTCTCTGCTCTATCGATATAACCACTAATTTTTATCAACAGAATTTGTCTAATACTTTTGTTTTTTTCGTACTTTATGGCCAACATTAACTGTCCTATCCCCTTTACATAAAAATTAAACGCTTCTTGTATTTTTTTGTCGTGGTCGTATTGAATTGCAGTTTCGATGGTCGCTACCCCTTGCTTGCGCATCAATGGAACATCCATGGTCACGGTCGCACTACATACACGTCATCCTTGTATATATGTCAACGTATTTTGTGTCGTTTACTTGTCGACGCCATTCCCCCGAACATATGATTGTAACACTCCTCTATGGTAGCGTAACGACTACCATTCGTGTAGAAGAAAATGGAAAAATATCTCATTCTAATCAAGTTGGCCAGTAAATGACGACTTTGGCATGTCGTTAATTTGAACTCTGGGTAGAGTGACGTCACCGCCCTGTCATTCGTTTCCCAATCTTTAATGCGATGCGTACCAACCAGTCCACTAATATCGGTATTTAACACAACATCTAACGGTTTACTGTCATTGCTCGAAATATGTTCCAACGCAAGTTCATCCATCATGTGATATAGTCATTATTTTCATCACCAATATATATAGAGTTCTTTTTGGATGAAACAAATAGAATCCATAATGAGCCTCCCTAGATATTCATCAAGATTAGACGCCGGTATGCAGCCTTATGCACCGGACTCGAAATACCTTCGTACAGACATGGGGCCTTACCCAGGTGGTGTACCTTATTTGACGTCGGAGTACCTGCAAGACGAACGAATCATCAATAAGAACGTTGGACGTCCAACGAATGGTTCTATTCGTACAAGTGTCCATACACGCACCAGGGATCAGAACTCTGTCAACGTTGACCAGTTCGGGTTTATGGACACAAAAGAGACGGATCGCCCAGTCCTATTAAACATACAAGCACTGAATTGGTGGTTCGTTAACAAAGGGGACGGTGGTGGATATAACGTTCTCGAAGACGATAAATCACTAGCAAAGTATGCCATCTTCAACAAAAGTAATGACATAGTGAACAAGGACGATGCACAAAAGGCGTATATCATGGACCGATTTAAGTTGTATGGGGTGATTGTCAACAGGGATGTAGATAATAATCCTAACGACATCCCTCGTGAACGCATTCAACGAGATTTTACATGTACAGTAAAGGGAGTGTGTAATGTACTTGATTATTGGAGTTACGACGACAACTTGATTAAACCGTACACTACATGTTTTTTTGTATTGAAAAAAGTCAAGATTACCGAGGACATGCGTTGGCAATATATTCTAACTGGCGGTCCGTACAAAGGTGAAATGAAGGCCGACGATAGCCTAAAAGATACATATTGCTGGCAGATTGTACCATATCACGGGTTCGACACTGTCGTTCCCCCAAACGAACTAACTTGGGTCGATAACTACGGAATGACACATATGGGGGGATTTTGGCGTTGTGGTAACATTCATGAATACGCCGACATCGGAGTAAATGCACAATACGAGAAACGAAAAGACCCACTATATATTTCGCGTAACATTACTTACCTGCATGATCATGGAAGGGTAACACCAGTGCATTTTTATTTGAAAATAGGAGACAATTTTAATTAACCGAATGTATTCTGTAAAGTAACATTGACGTACAGATACCCATCTCTATGAATAAAATCACGTGCAATGTCATCTATTGTTTTACTAGATATTATTTGGAAACTCGTTACAACTTGCTTATTATCTTTATCAAATACTTCCTTTTCAATCAATGGTATTATAGCTTCTGATGCGTTTATTTGAATTTTACGTCTAAATGCGATCATGAAATGTCCGAAAGTACTGTCACGTGGAAGCACGTACCTATGAATCATGGAATCGCCATTAAATTGAACGAGCGTGGGTACGTGCGATGGATACTCTCGTGCAAAATACAAGTGTCGTTTTACTAACGCATCGGTAGTAATATTTTGTCGTACAAGTTCAGTGGTAGTAACGGATTGTTTACTAAACATTTTTTTTGTTTTATGTATGTTGTGAATGAATGTTATATATAATATTATTTTTTTTATTGATTGTTCTCGAATTGCTCCTTTTCTTTGTTGGAAAGTTCAACAAAACTGTTCTTTACAGCGGGGTCAATGTCACCCTTCCAACGCGCACCGAGAATCTTTAACGCATCCTTGTACGAAATACCCATCTCCGTTTGGAGTTTCTTAGACTCTGCACGTGCATAAAGCAGGAACGGAGCACATGGCTTCTTGGGGGCGTTTTCCTTGCTTTTCGGGTCGTAGATGTGTCCATGCGAACGCACCTCTTCGATAAAACGGATCTCGTCCTTGAGGGACATCTCGATCCAACGGGATTTGTCCTTTTCTTCTTTCCACTGCTGCGAATAGCGCGAAGTGTTTTTAGGGGACCCGTTGTTGTCACGATTCTCTTGTGCCTTCTCTTTCATATAGAATTGATAAGGGGTGCGACGTTGGATACGAACCTCCGGAAAACGATGACGGAGTGATTGTTTCGTGCCACCTTTTTTCTGTTTTTTATTGACACTTTTCGAATCAGTGTCAATCGCCACGTCTACGTCAGATGTAGTGCGTTTTTTCATTTTTACGTCGTTAGTAACTTGGGTAGTCATTGTGTATTTGGGGTTTGTTGATCGTTGTCATTAAGAGAAACATCATAAAATTATCGTTACTATTTTTTTACAGCTAAATTTTATCAATATACTTCGTTTATACAAAAGTTGAGTAATTTGTTGTAGTTACTGAAAATCGTCTCCTCGGGTACTTCATTCCTTTTACACCATTTATACGGTACCGACATCTTGGAAAAATTACCATTAAAATGCCCCTTCAATGCATGCATACATTGAATACCCTTGAAACCGAGTTTTGTATGTAATTCATTCTTGGCGGTACTAATGTCTCGCCGATTACCAAGTACCATGACATAATTCCGGTAATTTTTTTGATCATGTCTGTTTATCATAGTTTTGATTGGCCTGTACATTTCGTGGTACACGTCGCTTGTAATTCGTCTGACCCCCAACACTACATGCAATGCGTTGTAGTTGTCTTCACCGCCCGCAGTAGACATCACAATGTCACCAACTTTTACATCTTGTACGAAACAATCTGCTATCGTCCACACATTGAATCCATGTTGATGGAAACACCAACGCGACATGGTTTCCTGATTGTACTTGTCAGTGCCAGTGCTGACTAGTATCAATTTAGGATTGTTTGTAGGCGACGACCCATTATACGTGACACCTTTCATATTGAAAATGGCGTTCATACGATCAGCCAATGGTTTTTTGTCATACTTTTGTTTTTTAGCGGCAAGCAACGTCTCGTCGGCAGTCGTAATTCGCTTCATGGTTGTGGAACTGTTTTGTTATCGACAAAAACATTGTTACTACTTTTTGACCGCTTTCATAGACAACAAAACCTATACAATGGTACATAAATCTACCGTCGAATTACTAAAACGCATCGAAAGCCAATATAATGTACAGTTTATTACATTCAACAAAAATTTCAAATATTCTAAACGAATAAGGTGGCGACAGTTCATACTCGACGAACGCGTTATTGCCACAGGCATCGACACGGGCACCAACGTTAAAGTTGTAGTAGGAAAATATAACCGTTATAACAACACGTTGTCGTTAGCGATTTTGAAGTTTTAATCATCAAGTGTCACTTCTTCCTCTATTAGATTAACGTCATCGTGGCTGACGACGCGTGCAGTGGCTATCCGTTCTTCTTCTTCTTCTAGAATTGTAGTTATAGTTTCACGTTGATAATTAAGATCATGTCTAACAATGAAATCTTCAATTAATTCATTTATATAATCTAGACCTGCACAAGCCGTGCTGTCGTCCTTGTACGTAATATAAAGATTCTTAATTCCAACTAACACATCCTTTTATTGAAAGGAAAGTCGTTTTCGTTCCGTTTCCGACACCCCCGCTTGTCGAACACACGACTCGATCAACCTAGTGATTGCATCTATCGTCTCAGTCCTACTTTCACCAGTAAAGTAGCGTATACCTGCTTTATAAATCGTCATTATTGAATAATCATCTATAGAATAGAATTGTGTTCTTGTACGTAAACGTTGCCCTTGTTTTATCATTGCGATAACTTTGAGGTTTCGAATCTTTGTGGAATCAATCGATCTGTACATCATCTAATCATCATAATACATTATTTTATATTGTTATATAGTTTTATATATTGAATTATTTATGTAATTATTTATTTATCGCAAAGACAAGGGTCGGTACATGTCCCTTTCCAACAAAAAAAGCTTCACGGGCATCGTCGTCATCCGTTGCAAACTCGTACACTTCATCAGACGCAAACACACCAAAAAACTTCACGTCATACACATCCCCCTTTTCTTTCACACCCTTCAAGTAATCCTTTACAAATCCATGTGCCTGTTCGGTGGATAACTCGGTCATGTTGACGACAAATGGACGGTTGCGTTTCATGTCAGTTCTACAGTTGGTGTTAATCGGATGATTCTTAATCTCCTTTTCTCTGTCGTGATCACTGTCCTCTCCGAAATGGTCAACGATATAATTTATCGACAGAGGAACACCACATCCGCGTGAAATGGTGTCCTTGAGGTTGACTGCCATCTTAGGTGCAAACCCTGTCGAATATTGAAAACCATCCCCATCGTCGTCGTGT
>Ga0102814_10001623_pt1 | contig 15803 bp, 15 predicted proteins | sample ColrivemetaGS741_FD_79112 | JGI IMG/M metagenome (GOLD analysis project Ga0102814, IMG submission 79112) | Estuarine microbial communities from the Columbia River estuary - Flood tide ETM metaG S.741 | ecosystem: Environmental > Aquatic > Marine > Intertidal zone > Estuary | place: USA... | reverse complement strand
TGAATTTTTTATTAAAGAACAAACGCCCTGTCACATCATCATCTTCATCATCGACCCCGAACTCTCCACAGGATCCATTGCTATTGGTCGCCAAGCCTTCATCTGCTCCTAGCGTGGTGCGTACGAAAGATCTAGGCTCATTCCCATCCTTATTATTAAGCATATACAGACACAACTGGTATTCGCCCACGGGGATCTGTTGAGCACTGAGCAACCCTTCAATATCGGCCCCGGTAAATTGCATCAGATCCACCTGCTTAGGGTCGCCATTATCAGACACACCAAATGAGAAGGTCTCTGCACCTTTTAATACCACCCGTTTAAACGCAATCGTCACCCCCTCTACATTGGCGGGGTTATCGGAGACCCCTAAAGAAAAACTACCTGTCTTGACACTGCCGCTGCCGCCATCACAGGCTACCAACAACACGCTAAATGGAATGGCAAACCACTGTTTATAGCTATTCATATTGGCACCTGCTTATGAGGATTGAGCGCAAAAACCATGGCGCTCTAATATCACCTTGGGCCTCTTAATTCGGCCGATAGTACTATCAGTGTCACTAAAAAATTGGATTTTGCAAGATAAAAGAAAAAGAGAGCAGACACAAAAAAGCCGCTAATCGTTGATAGATAGCGGCTTTTCGGATCGTTTCAGACGTTATGAAACTAAATAATGGCGGTGAGGGAGGGATTCGAACCCTCGATACCTTGCGGTATACACACTTTCCAGGCGTGCTCCTTCGGCCACTCGGACACCTCACCGTACACCCCAGTTTTGGGGAGCGCGTAATTTAAATGAATGCCATCTAAAACGCAAACTCGATACGGCAGTTATGCGATGTAAACGTAAAAAAACAAAGTGCGGCAGCGCCGCACTTTGGGAAGAAAAAGCCCAGGAACCGGGAAGAGATAGCCCCCGGGCCGAAACCGTTTATTTAGTCTGCCTGACGACGAAGAAACGCGGGAATATCTAAATACTCCATATCATCGTCAGTCCCCGTTCTACCGAGTTCCATAGAGGTCTGTACGGGTGCTTTGGTTTTTTCTGGGATAGTTCGAGAAACACGGCTTTTATCCCGATTAACGGTAGGCAACTCTAGCTGGTTGAAATCAAGAGTGCCGTCAGCCTTGGTCGTACGTGGCCGACTAGAGACGACTTGCATCGGTACGACTTCACGACTTCCTAAGCCGGTTGCCACTACGGTAACCCGCAGCTCGTCCACCATCTCTGGATCGATCACCGTGCCGATAACAACCGTGGCATTATCTGAGGCAAACTCTTCGATAATGTCACCCACTTCACTGAACTCTCCCAGACTCAAGTCCAGACCCGCAGTGATATTCACCAGGATGCCTTTGGCACCTTGCAGATCAATATCTTCTAGCAAAGGACAGTTTATAGCCGCCTCAGCAGCCTCTCTGGCCCGGAACTCACCGCGACTGACGCCCGTTCCCATCATGGCCATGCCCATCTCGGACATGACCGTTTTTACATCGGCGAAGTCAACGTTGATCATGCCCGGGCGGATAATCAGGTCTGCAATTCCCTGAACAGCGCCTTGCAGTACACTATTAGCTTCTTTAAAGGCATTGACCAAACTGGCGCTTGGACCTAAGACTTTAAGCAGCTTTTCGTTGGGGATGATGATCAGGGAGTCGACATTTTCAGCCAGCTCTTTCAACCCTTGATCAGCAACACTCATGCGGCGTTTACCTTCGAAGGGGAAAGGCTTGGTCACTACTGCAACGGTCAAAATACCCATTTCTTTGGCGATTTCAGCCACAATGGGCGCGCCGCCCGTGCCCGTTCCACCACCCATACCCGCGGTAATGAACACCATGTCGGCACCTTCCAGCATCTCGGCAATCCGCTCGCGATCCTCTAGCGCAGCCTGGCGACCGATATCAGGACTCGCTCCAGCACCCAAGCCTTTTGTTAATGCGCTGCCGATATGCAGGACACTGGCTTGCGTCAATCGCTGTAATGCCTGCGCATCGGTATTGGCGCAGATAAAGTCGACGCCCTCTATCTCGCTCGTCAACATGTGCTGCACAGCATTACCGCCGCCGCCACCAATCCCTATCACCTTGATCACCGCATTTAGCGGCGCATGATCTACCATTTCGAACATAATTCTCTCCCCTTGCAAAATCGTGCTTCGCTGGCATCAGCGTTGTTGTTTATAGGGTCTTTCCTGACCTTATGTTCTTCCCTTGCCCCGTAGCCACAGCCACGGATTGTTGTTCTATTTCAAATACAATTAAAAATTATTCTGCAACCAGCCCTTCATTCTTTCAAAGGCACCTGGCGCTTCAGATTCAGGCATACGTAAGCGAACCCTTCGCGACTTATCGCCCTGAGCTGGCAACTCTTTGGCGGCAAAAAGCAGCAGCCCGACGCCGGTGGCATAGATCGAACTGTGGAGGATATCCTCTAGCCCCTTGACACCTTGAGGCTTGGCCAACCGGACTGGCATGTGAAAAATCTCTTCTGCGAGATCGACCGCCCCCTCCATCCGAGCAGTACCTCCGGTCAAGACTATGCCTGCTGCAACTAGATCTTCGAAGCCACTACGGCGCAACTCAGCTTGAACCAACGTAAATAACTCGTCATAGCGCGGCTCAACCACTTCGGCCAGCGCCTGACAACTTAGATCACGAGGTGGTCGATCACCAATACTGGGAACTTTGACGATATCTTCGGCACTGGCCAGCTGTGCGAGTGCACAGGCATATTTAATCTTGAGCTCTTCAGCGTGGGGGGTCGGTGTTCGCAGTGCCATGGCGATATCACTGGTAACTTGGTCTCCAGCAATAGGAATAACGGCGGTATGTCGAATGGCACCGCCGGTAAATATGGCGATATCAGAGGTACCGCCACCAATATCAACCATACACACGCCAAGCTCTTTTTCATCCTCGGTCAGTACCGCATAGCTCGATGCGACTTGCTCCAGCACCATAGCATCAACTTCTAAACCACAGCGCTGCACGCATTTTTCGATATTTTGAGCCGCGTTATTCGCACAGGTGACCAGATGCACTTTAGCTTCTAGACGCACGCCAGACATGCCCAATGGCTCGCGGATGCCCTCTTCGTTATCGATGACATATTCTTGCGGCAAGATGTGGAGAATCTTTTGGTCGGCCGGAATCGCTACAGCACGCGCAGCATCGATCACTCTATCCAGATCTTGACCAATGACTTCTCGGTCACGAATGGCGACGATACCGTGGGAATTCATGGAATTAATATGACTGCCGGCAATACCGACGGTGACCGAATGGATTTTGCAACCGGCCATTAGCTCGGCTTCTTCTACGGCGCGTTGAATCGACAGCACGGTCGATTCAATGTTAATGACAACGCCTTTTTTCATTCCTCTAGAGGGGTGCGAGCCAATGCCAACTACCTCGATAGTGCCATCGGGGCCCACTTCAGCCACCAACACCACGACTTTGGAGGTGCCGATATCGAGGGCGACAATCATTGCGTTATCCGTGCTAACCATCCTGTTCTACACAGCCCCATTGACTACAAATCATTATATTCGATGACGGACTTATCCGGACTCACCATCAATACAAAAATCAATGCAAAAACATACCCAACTTTACGACATTCGCAACTTAATTTTTAAATGATCGATTACAACGCGCTATAAACGATCAAACAAACCTATCTAAGAAGCTATCGGCAATTTATTGCCGCACTTAAGTAAAAAAGGCATTTATTTGCACTCTTATTACAAATAAAAAAAGGCGCCACATCGGGCGCCTTAAACAAACAATCCAAACACAACTTTAAACTATAACGAGGGCGGGTTATTCGCACTCACAATATCGCAATCTTCAGTACCAACATTTCTAAACCGATGCGGCAAGTTACTGTCGAAAAAATAACCATCACCTGGATTTAATACTCTGGATTCGCCATCCACTGTCAGTTCTATCTGCCCCTTTACAACAACGCCACCCTCTTGCCCCTCATGAATTAACATCTCGGTCCCTGTATCTGATCCACAAGGATAGGTTTCACTCAATAAAGAAAGCGTTCTATTAGGGTGATTATGGCCCACTAACCTCAAGCTAATATCCCCATGACCTAAATTCTGTAACTCCGTTGCAGGATAAAAAACCTGCTTTTTTTCCGGAACATCAAGAGAAAAGAACTCTTGCAACTGCATAGGAATACCATCAAGAACTTTCTTTAGCGATCCTACCGAAGGGCTAACCCGATTTTGCTCTATGAGGGAGATGGTACTATTGGTGACGCCTGCTCGCTTGGCTAACTCTCGCTGAGAAAGTTTTTTTTGCATGCGCGCATTTTTGAGCCGAGCCCCGACATCTATGCTCATCAATCATTCCTTGCCATTTGCTGATTAGGGATTCAGTAACGATCTTCTATTCAGAAAAACCCAACTACAGAAAACAATCTGGGGTGATTATACACAGCTAGGGGGGTGAATCCAGATATCTAGGCGTCAAGCCAACCACCAAGATCATCGCTTCAACGGCTCGACCAAAAATTCCAATCCATTGACTTTTATCTCGTGGAGTAATTGCAGCTGCTCACCCAATTTACCGCTAGGAAAGCCCCGTTGCGAAAACCAGACGACATAGGGTTCAGGGAGGTCAATTAGCAACCGACCTTGGTACTTCCCAAAAGGCATTTTATTCCGCGCAAGCGCAAGCAACGCGGATGGATCAGAGTTCATTAATTAATACCCGCTTATTAATCAGTAATCGGTATCACTGATATCAATCAAACCTAAGATGTAACATTCCAAGGCTTCCATAATCAAAACCTTGATACACCACCAAGGGCGTTTTCTTTTTAGCCGCACCCAACGCAATCCATAATCCATCAAGGTGTTCTGAAGTCGGGTGCGCCATAAAAGCATTGGGGGACTGATTACGCCAGTGCATCATCGGTTGATGCTGCTCGGCTAACAACTGTTCAACCAACCAGTTTTGAAACGCCGAGGCCCATTCGGGAGCCTGGGTATCACCCGGAGCTAAATAGCGTAAATTATGCACACTACCTCCTGTCACCAGAATCAAAATATTATCATGGCTGAGACTACCGAGTTGTTGCCCAAGTAAATAGTAATGCTCAGGATCCAACTCCCGCGGCAGACTACACTGCAACACCGGAATATCTGCTTGGGGAAACATTAACCCCAAAGGCACCCAAGCCCCATGATCCAAACCCCGCTGTTGGTCTCTATGGGGAACATCATGCGATAGCAGCAGATTGTGTACCCGCTCCGCCAGCGCTGGTGCACCTGGCGCTGAGTATCGAAACTGATAGAGTCGCTTATCAAAGCCCCCAAAGTCATACAGCGTTTGCGTATTATCTGAGCGATCAAGGGTCAGGAGCGATGTTTGCCAGTGTGGCGATATACAAATAATCGCATCCGGTTTCTGTAGCGATGCACCCAGTCTTTTCAGCGCATCGGCTGCAGGGTGAGGAGAAAATAGCAGATCCGGAGCTCCATGAGAGACGAACAGTACCGGCTGAGTCGCTTTTAGTCTGTCAACAGACTCTGAGTCAGTGTTGCTATTTATTGAACGATTCGGAGGCATCATAAAAAGCTTAAGCCCGCAGGCCCTACCGGTACAACACCGGTGGGATTCAGCGAAGAAATTGAGTAATAGCCACGTTTGATGGCTTCGATATCGACGGTTGCGGCTATGCCTGGCAAGCGGTAGATGCGCTGAATATAGCGACATATATTGGGATACTGTTGGAGTGTTTTGAGATTGCATTTAAACAAGCTGTAATAGGCCAGCTCAAAACGAACCAGGGTTACGAACAAACGAACATCCAGCTCGGTGATCTGCTCGCCCAGCCGATAGGGAGTATCTATCAGTGCAACTTCGAGCTCATCCAGCGCCTCAAACACCCCAAGTACCGCACCCTCATACGCCGATTGCGATTGCGCAAACCCTGCACGATACACACCATTATTAAGATGCTGATAATAGTAGTCACTCAGATTATCCATCTGCTCGCAGAGCGATTCAGGGCGTAGTGCTAATGGATGTAACGCCAAGGGGGCAAAAGCGCCATTCAACATCTGCATAATATCTGCAGATTCATTATTGACGATGGTCTGGCGCTGCTTATCCCACAACACAGGAACGGTTGCTCGCCCCGAGTAATTCGGGTCAGCGTGGGTGTAGAGTTGATGCATATAGTGAGCCCCCTGGTGCGGATCTGGCTCACTATTCCAGCCATCAAAGCTCCAGCCTTGATCGCTCAACACCGGACTGATGCGCGACACGCTAATGACCGGTTCCAACCCTTGGAGCGCACGCACCATCAATGTTCGACAAGCCCAAGGGCAGATCATCGAGACATACAGATGATAACGCCCTGAAACCATCGGAAACTGCTGAGATTCCCCGACCCAATGCCGAAACTGTGACTGCTGCCGGACGAAGCCTCCCTGACTGTCTTGCTCTTTTGACTGTGCATCTATCGGCGAAAACCGACCCACCCATACCCCATCAACCAACATAACTTTCCCTCAACAGTGGCTACGGAAACGCCATTAAAGCCCCTACAACCGCTGAAAGTATAAATAGTTTAACAATAGTTTTTAATAGTGGTATTTTTGAACATATTATTCACCGAGGAAAAACAAATGGACAAACTCACTAGCATGCAGGTTTTTTGCCGCGTGGCTACCGGTGGTAACTTTTCTCATGCAGCCAGAGAATTGCGCATCTCACCTGCCATGGTCACCAAGCACATCGCCTCCTTAGAAGAGCAACTCAACATTCGTTTGCTCAACCGTACCACTCGAAAAGTGAGCATGACCGAAGCCGGTGAAAACTACCTACAGCTGTGCCAACATCTGCTTAACGATATGGAAGAGGGCGAGGCGTCACTGAGTGAGCTAAGCCAACACCCGAGCGGCATACTAAAACTGACGGCTCCCATCGACTTTGGGGTCCTCAGACTGGCGCCTGCCATTGCCGACTATCTAACTCAGTTCCCGGATGTCAGCATCGATATCAACTATCAGGACCGCAAGGTCAACTTGGTTGAGGATGGATTTGATATTGCAATCCGCATTGGAGCGATGCCAGACTCCAGCCTGATTGCGGTACCGCTGCTCAAAAATCATCTGGTCTGCTGTGCTTCACCTGTCTATCTCGAACAACACGGCAGACCACAGCACCCGACCGAACTCCGCAAGCACCAGTGCTTAACTTACAGCTACTCATCAACCAATAACGACTGGCACTTCAGAAATGCCGAGGAATCCTATTCCATCAAAGCCAGCGGTCGCTTAAATGCAAACAACGGCCGGGCGATGGTCGCCGCAGCAGTGCAGGGGGTTGGTATTATTTTAAAACCACAATTTATGGTCCAGGACTTTATCGACAGCGGTGAATTGGTAGCGATTTTAGAGGAGTACGAACAGCCACGCGGAGATGTGTTCGCTGTTTACCCGCACCGCCGTTTTCTACCGGCAAAGATGCGCTCTTTTCTCGACCACCTAAAAGCATATTTTGCTGAGTAAGCGATTATTCGAGGGGTTGCAGATCGACGGATCCGGCGTTATTTGAGCTGATAGAAGGATCATTATTGGTGGCACTGGCCTTATCCACCAAGGCACTAGGTAGCGAGCGCTGTGCCCTTACTCCGAGTTTTTTCAGCTCTACTGCTCGATTAACCAGATTGCCTTTGCCACTCGACAAGCGGTTCAACGCAGTATCGTAAGCGCGACGGCTTTGATCAATATGCTTACCGACATCTTCAAGCGCAGTCACAAAGCCAACGAACTTGTCGTGCAGCTCCCCTCCCCGCTTGGCGATCTCTTGGGCATTCACACTTTGTTTTTCGTAACGCCAAATATTACTGATGGTGCGTAACGTCACTAACAGCGTGGATGGGCTGACCAGCAGAATATTGCGTTCAAAAGCGTCACCAAATAACTGCCGGTCTTGCTCTATGGCACTGAGAAATGCTGATTCAATCGGAATAAATAGCAACACAAAATCTAATGAGCGTACAGCCGGTAGCGATTCATAGGCCTTTTCACTAAGCCCCTTGATATGGCGTTTGATAGAACCTATGTGCTCACGCAGTGCCGCCTGTTGCACTGTTTCATCTTCACTCGAGCAATAACGCTCGTAGGCAACCAGAGAGACCTTGGCATCTACCACGATATCCTTGTGCTCGGGAAGATGGATCACCACATCCGGTTGCAAGCGACGCCCTGACTCATTTTGCGCACTGAGCTGGATCTCGTATTCGTAGCCACGTCGCAATCCGGATTCTTCCAGGATGCGCTCTAGCACCAGCTCGCCCCAATTACCCTGGGTTTTATTTTCGCCTTTTAAGGCATGAGTCAAATTGATCGCATCCTGGCTCATCTGTAAATTGAGCGCTTTTAGCTGCGAAATTTGCTCAACCAGCCCCTGCCGATCACGGGCCTCTTTATCATAAACGTCATCCACTCGACGCCGAAAATCACCGATCTGATCGCGCAAAGGCTGCAACAAATGCTGAATTTTTTCCTGCTGTTGCGAGCCAAACTTGCGGCTGTTATCTTCAAAAATCTGTTGCCCCAGATGCGCGAACTGCTGCTGCATTTTGTCACCAGCTTGCTCCAGCATGGCTAGTTTTTCAGCATGATGGCGTTGCTCCGCTTCAGAGCGAACTTGTAGCTCACGTACTTGAGTCTGTAAGGCGCTTTTGTCCAGTTGCAAACGCTGCAACTGTTCTTCACGATCGACCAATTGCGACTCGAGCCGCAACAGGGCATGGATCCGCTCCCTGTTCCCCGACAACTCAACCTGCAGGGCAACATTTCTCTGCTGCAGCTCATCGCTCTGAAGATGTAAACGACTGATCTGAGCCTCAAACTCCTGCTGCTCAAGTAACGCCTCTTTGCGAACGTTACGTAGAGGCAGATAACCGAGTAGCCAGCCAAACAATACTGCAGAAACTAAAAAACCTAGCAACAATAGCCCCGGCGTCTGGGCAAACCCGTTTTCTACCAATGCAGCCATAACAATCCGGTAGCCGCCAGCGACAACGCGCCACTGAACATAAAGCTTTTAGACAATCCAAATAATCGTTCTATAACGACTACATGAATAACGGGAAACGTGATGACCAAACAGAGCAAGGGTATCCACCAAGCCACATGCGTAAAGCCGAACCAGAGTGCGGCTATCAAGATCACGCCGAAGAGATTGCCGAGCAATACCACGTTACGCAGTCCCGATTCACCCTCAATCCAAGCAGGGCGCTGATCTTCGGGTAACTTCATTAATTTACCGGCAGCAATAGCAGCGCTCATGGGAAACAGACCACTCAGAATAAAGATAATAATAGGATCCAACGGGAGTTCTCCTGATTGAAAGTTATTCGGCGCATTGTACGGCATTATCAGTACTTGCCCCAGCCTCACCGATAGCCGCCCCGTCAAGAATAAACATCATGTCAGTTGACTAGCATGAGTAATTGATTTATCAAGGTATTAAGTCTGTTATTGTACAGCAGTGCGGTTGTTAATACTGAGTTAACGGCACGTTTGGAACTACAACTTGAACTATATAGACACTACCTCTAACGCTAGCTATCGCGGGCTAAATTTTATCGGACTGAGCCTCTGCATGGGGGCTCTACTTTTCGCCACCCTCTATATACAACAACGCTTGGGGTTTAAGCCCTGTGCGTTATGCATGGCATCGCGGGTTTTAGTGCTAGCACTGGGAGTCTTATTTTTTTTATCCTGGGTACAAAACCCGCGTCAATTTGGACAACGCGTTTACGCAGTACTACGCAGCCTGTTTACGATCATCGGCATAGGAATCAACCTGCACCATATCTGGCTTCAAAGCCTAGCCGCAGCCCCGACAAGTCGGTGCGAGCAACTGCTGGAACCCTTATTACAATATCCTGCGTTTCAGACCTTACTGCCACACCTGATGAAAGGCACAGGAGACTGCATCACCACATCCTGGACACTGGCGGATATTAGCCTGCCGCAACTGACCTTACTGCTATTCCTAGTTCTTTTTGTAATTGATATTATGCAAATTCGTAAAAAAAGACGTAGTTATTTTAGATAATCCAGTTTGAAAAACCAGCGGCAAGACATTCTGGTTCGCAGAATTTCTATGCTCAAGACGTCGCTCTCTTGAAATGAATACTAATAATTAAACAGCGACTCTAAATTGCACTAAGCTCTCCTTGGCGCCATATCCAACCCCTCTCTATAAGGACCAAAAACAATGGAAGAAATCGACATCAAACTCATCGATAAATACTCAGACCAGATCATTGAGTACGCCACGCTTTACGGAAGCAAAATAGTACTGGCACTACTCACGCTGACCATCGGATTATGGATCATCAGCTATCTTAGCCGAGGCTTTGAAAGAACATTAACGGTCGCCAAGGTTGAGACCACTCTCTCCATTTTCCTTTCGAAACTGCTGAGTACCATCCTTAAAGTTCTACTCCTAGTCAGCGTTGCGTCGATGGTCGGCATCGAAACGACTTCATTTATTGCGATCTTTGGTGCGGCAGGTTTAGCCGTCGGTCTGGCGCTACAGGGCAGCCTGTCAAACTTCGCGGGCGGAGTACTGATCCTGCTGTTCAAGCCCTATAAAATCGGTGACTTCATAGAGGCCCAGGGACACAGCGGTACAGTCAAGGAGATCCAGATCTTTAACACCATTCTCCACACTGGCGACCGTAAGACGATCATTATGCCTAACGGCCCTATGAGTAACGGCAACATCACCAACTACTCGCTCAGTCCTATACGTCGCGTGGATATGGTGTTTGGTATCGGTTATGACGACGACCTCAAGAAAGCTAAATCTATTCTTGAACAACTGATTGCTGAAGATGAGCGGATTCTGAAAGACCCTGAAAGCCAGGTACTGCTATCGGCACTGGCAGATAGCTCGGTGAATTTCACCATCCGCGTATTCGTCAACTCGGCGGATTACTGGGGTGTGTATTTCAGCATGAATGAGAAGGTCAAACTGACTTTTGATGAGCAGGGCATCTCTATACCTTACCCTCAGCGTGATGTGCACATGCACTATCCCGAAGGCGCGAACTGCTGCAAAGCCTAATCAATCGGCAAACCGCATCCCTTGATGGGGTTTGCCGTCTCTTGTTATTCCGCCATTACCACGCGGTCCCGACCTTGAGCCTTTGCCTGATACAAAGCAGCATCGACATGACTCAAGTTGGTTTCGACCGAGATGGCGGTATCCAATACCCCAACCCCCATACTCGCCCTAAATAAGATCTCATTCTGGTCATCCAGAATCACCTTAGCCGTGCGGCAACACGCAAGGATACGCTCCGCCAGCAGCAACGCATCCTCTTGGCGTGCCTCTGGTAGTACCAGTAAAAACTCCTCACCTCCAAAACGCGATACATAATCTGAGCTACGCACCTGTTGTTGCAAAATAGAAGCAAAGCACTCCAGGACCCGATCTCCGCCCTGATGACCATAGAGGTCATTGATCTGCTTAAAATGGTCAAGATCAATCATCAACAACGACACAGGCCGGCCGGTCCGTAGCGACTGCTGCTGAACATGACTAAGCTGCTTCATCAAGGTACGTCGATTAAGAAGCCCAGTCAGGGGATCCGTGGTCGCTTCATTAAACAACCGCAATTGCATATGCAATTGCGATAACTGCGCCCAGACCGCTACGCCCATAATCAACACCATCAGCCACAAACCCGACAAACCTCTGGCACTGAGCAACGCCCCCTGATACAGGTCACCCAGAGATAACAGGGTGATCGTACACAGGGCTAAACTCACCCCTTCGACCAGCGTCAATGGAAAAATACAGTGCATAACGATGATCAAAAAAGGCAAAAAAGTGTAACAAATCAAAAGATCACTAGGCTGGGTGTCTCTTAAAATATACTGCGTTAGCAAATGAAACAGCGTCGGCATCACCATTAAAACAACCAGTCTTCGCTGAGCCTGAAACAACCGAACCCCCTCTTCAGGGGTCGCGGATAGAACCAACAAGCTCATAGAAAATAACAATCTAACCATTGCCATTCGATAAAACGCTTCCTCCTCTAGCAGGAGGTAATCCACAGGAATCCACAGCGGGGTTAGAATGGCGAACAGCAAGGCCAGCAAGCGGACCCGACTGTTGATGTAATGGGCGCGGGCACCACTAAAACCAAACGCATGCACGCGTCTTGAAAACAGTTCTGATAACAACCCCCGCTCCGCCAGCACCGCTAACTGGGGAAATTGTTTGAATAGAAATGACATGGCCTGGCCTGACATAAGTCGTGGCGTCCCTGAAGGTGCTTTTATAATTATCCAGCACCTAAGTTTACATTGGCTAGCCTACTCACTCAGGCTTTGATTTTGGCACGGTTCCGATAGGACTAACCGGCTAACGTTTTCTCTCAAGAGCGACATAGCTGCCGCTGAACTGGAAGCAGAGCCGCCCCTGTTCCAGAAGCTCCACGCGTAGATCGATCCTTGCCTTACCACGCTCACGCAACCGTTCTAGAAACGCCTCTATCTGCGGCGGTTCAGGCAACTGCGTTTGCACCCTAAAATCCTCAGTCACTGGCAAAATATACTCCAGTCGACTGTCGCGGATCACGACATCGTAGACCTGCTCTTGTGCTTCTAAAAGCAGCGTAATCGCCCCCCAGCCACAGAGATTAGCGGCCGCACTCAGTGCCCCCGCAAAGGCAGTTCCCTTATCGTTATGATTAGGTGCCAATGAGAGCTCAAACATCAGATTGTGGCCATCCAAACGGATCTGCGTAAATCCCATATGCTGAGTCAGCGGGATCTGTTCAAAGATTTTCTGTTTAAAAGCCGTAATACGTGCTGACTCAGATATCTCCACAATATTCACCTCGTTTAGCTTAGCCAGCAGGCCAGGTTTGAACAAAGTCCGCAGGATCCAAAGCCGGGACTGATTTTAACCGCTCGGGCTGTGACCCCAGATAGATAAAACCAATGATCTGTTCGCCATCAACCAATCCCATCCCTTGCATCACGACAGGATGATACGCCATATCACCGGTACGCCAGATTCCACCAACACCCTGAGAAAATGCAGACAGCAGTAGGTTCTGGGCTGCGGCTCCGGCCGATAGCTGCTGCTCGATAACAGGCACCTTGGCATGCTCCCGAGTACAGGCAATCACAGCAATGATCAGTGGAGCTCGTAGCGGCATAGTACGGAGTTTGTCCTGCTTAAGATCGCTCATCTGTGCATCGCTAGACAATCCGGCCTTAAGAAACAGCTCCCCCAATTTGGTGCGATCTGCGCCTGCCACTGTTAAAAAACGCCAGGGACGCAGGGCACCATGATCGGGAGCCCGCAATGCGGCTGCAAACATATTATCCAGCTGTTCGGCTGTCGGCGGCTGATCACCAAGTAGTGGAGAAGACACCCGTTGTTGCAATAGTTGCTGTGCATCCATTAAGCCTGTTCCTTCGCAGTTCCTAGCCATCGGCCGAAGCCGCGCCAGAAATGATTTATGTTCGCAATTTATTGACGCATTAAACGGATATTATCGGGGGTAAACGCTTCGGTGCTGCGGAAAGGATTAATATCCAGCCCTCCGCGACGCACATAGCGAGCATAGACGCTCAACTGTTCCGGCTGACAGTGATCAAGAATATCGAGAAAAATCTGCTCTACACACTGCTCGTGAAAATCGCCGTGCTCGCGGTACGATACCAGATACTTCAGCAGCCCTTCGGTGTCGATGGGGTCACCCCGATAAGAGATCTGAACACTAGCCCAGTCCGGCTGACCGGTAACCGGACAGTTAGATTTCAATAGATGACTATAAAGCTTCGCTTCGACCTGCTTGCCATGAAGCGTTCGCAGCCACTGCGGTGCGGGCTGGTACTGCTCAATCTCGACATCCTGCTGATCCAAACACTCGCCCTTAAACAGCTCGATACGTGCAGGTGCGTCTAGCGATTGCATGACAACGCTAACCGCAGCGCCGGCGGCCTGACTCAGATCCTCGATCAGATGCTGACGCACAGCATCTGCGGACTCAAATCGACTTAAATTAAAAGAGTTCAGGTACAGCTTGAATGACTTGGATTCGATGATATTGGGCGACTCGCAAGAGACCCGAAACTCCGCCATCGCCACTTGGGGAAGACCTTTCGGATTCAACCAAGAGATCTCATAGGCATTCCATACATCACAGCCCCGAAACGGGGCTTTCGTATACCCGCGCCCCTGCCAGTTATTAGTACGGGGAATCGGGAACAACTGCCCAGGGTCGTATTCACACACATAACCGGTGTTCTGCCCTAACGGGGCGTTTTGCAAATGATCATTCATATTAGGTTCGGATACCTTTACCTGTTCGAAGCAGATAGAGCGCGTAGCTATATAGAAGAGCAATAAAAACGAAGATGATACTAAACGCCAGCCGCAAGTCGATATCACTCACTCCAAGGACGCCATAGCGGAATGTGTTAACCATATAGAGAATAGGATTGATCTGTGACACCTGCTGCCAGAACTCTGGTAACAGCTGAATCGAATAAAACACCCCACCCAGATAGGTCAACGGCGTCAGCACAAACACTGGAATAATGGAGATATCGTCAAAGCTGTTGGCATAGATCGCATTAATAAATCCACCCAGCGAAAATACAACAGCGGTCAGAAACACTACCGACACCATCACGACCAGGTCATGAATCTGCAGATCAGTAAAAAACAGTGACAGACAGGTCACAATCAAACCGACCCCCAGACCACGCGCCACGCCACCGAGTACGAAACCAATCAGGATGATCGACGGCGGTACCGGAGCCACCATCATCTCCTCGATATTGCGTTGAAACTTGGCCCCGTAAAACGAAGACACCACGTTACCGTAGGAGTTGGTGATCACCGACATCATGATCAGACCGGGGACGATAAACTCCATATAGCCGAAGCCGCCCATCTCGCCAATCCGCGAACCGATCAGATTTCCAAAAATGATAAAATACAGCGTCATGGTGATGGCAGGAGGCAACAGTGTTTGCATCCAGATCCGCAAAAAACGCCGAATCTCCTTGCGTAAAATTGTACTCAGGGCGATGTAATGATCTCGAATTCGCACGCTGTTAATTCCCCAAGTTCTTTTCGACCAGACGCACAAACAGCTCCTCAAGTCGGTTAGTTTTGTTACGCATACTCTCTACGTCTATACCCTGTTGCTGCAACTGGGTAAAAATTCCGTTGATGGCCTGCTTCTGTTCCACCTCAACGATCAGAGTACGATCGCCTTCCAGCTCCGCCGAATAGCCCTCTAGTTTGGGCACACCGGTTAAGGGCTGCGCCAAATCAAGAACAAAGGTTTCACGGGTAAGTTGGCGCAACAGTTCACGCTTGCTGGTGTTGGCGCGAATTTCGCCACGATCAATAATCGCGATATGCCGACACAGGCTTTCTGCTTCTTCCAGATAGTGGGTCGTGAGGATGATGGTCGTTCCGGCGGCATTGATCTTCTGCAAGAACTCCCACATTGAGCGCCGCAGTTCGATATCGACCCCTGCTGTAGGCTCATCAAGAATGAGTAGTCGAGGCTGATGAATCAGTGCCCGAGCAATCATCAATCGACGCTTCATCCCTCCCGATAACATCCGTGATACGGTATCACGCTTATCCCAGAGCCCCAGCGCCTGCAGGTAATGATCAGCACTATCGCGCGCCTCTGCCGCTGGCATACCGTAGTAGCCCCCCTGAGTCACGACGATATCTCGCACTTTCTCAAACTGATTGAAATT
>Ga0102814_10001620_pt1 | contig 15808 bp, 15 predicted proteins | sample ColrivemetaGS741_FD_79112 | JGI IMG/M metagenome (GOLD analysis project Ga0102814, IMG submission 79112) | Estuarine microbial communities from the Columbia River estuary - Flood tide ETM metaG S.741 | ecosystem: Environmental > Aquatic > Marine > Intertidal zone > Estuary | place: USA... | reverse complement strand
GTTTTTACAATTCCAGATTGCTTAACAACTAAAATACGATCCTCACCTCTAAATTCGCCAAGTAATTCACCTCTTCCATCAACATTTAGTCGTTGTACAGTATCATCAAACCATATTTTTCTAGGTTTTAGTGTGCTTACTCCTTTTTCTTTAAGTTCTATTCGTTTTACAGAATATTTTGTAACAAGGTTTCCTTTAGACACTCGTCCTTTTATAAGAATATCGGCAAAGTCAATATCCCATTTTAGCTTCTTAATACTTCCTACTTGACGCAACAAAATAGTAACAATCTCTGCTTCTCCATTTGGGTTTGCTGAAAAATACCAAACTACGGTTCCTTTGTTGCCTTTTGTTAAATCGTATTCTCTATCTCTTGTAATAGACGTAACTGCAAAACGTTTTATATAGGTTGATCCTCGACTACCATCTCTATAAATAAGATTATAAATAGTACGATTATCTTTTTTCTTAAATACTGCAACATGGATGATATTTTTACCTATAAAAGTTTTTGAATCTACTTTGGTAACCATCATCTTACCTTCTTTAGTAAATACAATTATATCGTCTATATCACTACAGTCACATACATATTCGTCACGACGTAAAGAGGTTCCAACAAAACCTTCTTCTCTATTTACATAAAGCTTGGTGTTTCTTATTACTACTTTAGTTGCATCTACATCGTCAAAAATGCGAATTTCAGTTTTACGACCTCTGCCTGTACCATACTCCTTTTTAAGTCTTGTGAAGAAAGCTATTGCATATGCAATAAGATTGTTTAAATGATGCTTTACTTCAGCAATCTGATCTTCTAGAGCGTCTATTTTTTGTTGTGCTTTATCAATATCAAATTTAGAAATACGCTTAATTCGTATTTCTGTTAATCTTGTGATATCGTCTTCTGTAATCGCTCGTTTTAAATGCTTAATATATGGTTTTAGGCCTTTATCAATAGCATTAATAACACCTTCCCAAGTTTCTTCTTCTTCTATATCACGATAGATTCTATTCTCAATAAAAATACGTTCTAAACTTGCAAAATGCCATTGTTCTTCTAATTCTCCAAGTTTAATTTCTAGTTCGCTTTTTAATAATTGAACAGTATTATCTGTAGAACGACATAGCATTTCAGTAACACCAATAAACAATGGCCTATTATCTTCAATAATACATCCTAAGGGTGAAATAGAAGTTTCACAAGCCGTAAAAGCATATAAAGCATCTATAGTTTTATCTGGTGAAATTCCAGAAGGCAAATGCACTAATATTTCAACTTCTGCTGCTGTATTATCCTCAATTTTTTTGATTTTAATTTTGCCTTTTTCATTGGCTTTTAAAATAGAATCTATTAAAGATGATGTAGTAGTAGAAAATGGTATTTCTGTTATAACTAATGTATTCTTTTCTTTTTGAGATATTTTTGCTCTAACTCTTACTTTTCCTCCTCTAAGACCATCATTATAGTTTGTAAAATCTGCTATTCCAGCAGTGGGAAAATCAGGAAGAATAGTAAATCGTTTTCCATTTAAATGTTTAATCGAAGCATCTATAAGCTCTATAAAGTTATGAGGCAGTATTTTAGTAGATAAACCTACAGCAATACCTTCTCCGCCTTGAGCCAATAATAATGGGAACATTACTGGAAGATTTATAGGCTCTTTACGTCTGCCATCATAAGAAGCTTGCCATCCAGTAATTTTTGGATTATAAACAACATCCAAAGCAAACTTAGAAAGACGTGCTTCAATATAACGCGAAGCTGCTGCTCTATCTCCAGTTAATATATTTCCCCAGTTTCCTTGGGTGTCTATTAAAAGGTCTTTTTGACCTATCTGAACCATAGCATCTGCAATACTAGCATCGCCATGAGGATGATATTGCATTGTATGTCCAACTATGTTGGCTACTTTATTGTATCTACCATCATCAAGGTCTTTCATAGAATGCATAATCCTACGTTGAACTGGTTTAAAACCATCTTCTATTGCAGGTACTGCACGTTCTAATATTACATATGATGCATAATCAAGAAACCATTCTTTATACATGCCAGTAACCTTAGTTATGGTTTCCTGGTTTTCCTCTTGTTCATTTATAATGTCGTCGTTCTCTTCTATCATTAATCCTTCAAATTAATCTTCTGTATCTCTTTTATTTCGCATAATTCCGTTAGCAACTAAAAAACCCATTGCCAAAATTCCTAAATAATTACTGCTATTTGCTTTCCAGCTTAAGTCATCAAAATTTATAGTGAAAATCCAAATAATTAATAAAATTGCGGCAATAACTGTAATGCCATTTCTTAATTTTTTTCTTTTGAAATTATCCATGTTAGTTTTTTACTTTATTTAAATCAGAAATACTATTTATTATCACCAATATTATGCATTACAACATCAGTTTGCATTATCAATTTTGATTTTGTTTAATAATTTTTCTAATTGATTGCTTAATATACTTGCGTTTTTTTCTACTAACTAATGTAACATTAAATGTTTCATTTCTTTTGTGATCATGACGACTTGTATAATAAATTACCAAAGTTTTATAGAAGAAATAGTCATTAAACTTAAAACCTGTTAATTGATCTTTATCTAATTCTATTTTATGTTCTCTATAATTAAGATGCTCTTTAAGCAATAAACCTTTATTTAAAAAAACTACTTTAATACCATCACTATCATACTCAAAAAACTTAGAAACTCTATAGGTAATAACAAAAAGGGCAACAATAACAAAAACTATAACATAAAACGCTACTGTTGAATTTTTCGATATATCGCTAAAAACATTAAAAAGAGTTAATATTAATATTCCTAAAACTATAATAATGAAATATAATGATATGATGATGTTTTTAACCTTTTCGTTGTTTGTCCTCATTAATTATCTTCAACTTTATCTAATTCAACTTTTAGGTTATTAATAATGAATTCTTGACGTGTTGGTGTATTTTTTCCCATATAGAACTCTAATAAATCTTCAATAGACATATTCTTGTCTAACATTACAGGATCTAGTCTAATATCGTCACCAATAAAATATTTAAATTCATCTGGTGAAATTTCACCTAAACCTTTAAATCGTGTAATTTCTGGCTTTGGTTTTAATTTTTCTAAAGCATCTCTTCGTTCCTGTTCAGAATAACAATAAATGGTTTCTTTCTTATTACGAACTCTAAATAAAGGTGTTTGTAAAATATACAAATGACCTTCTTTAATCACTTCAGGAAAGAATTGCAGAAAGAATGTAATTAATAACAAACGTATATGCATACCATCTACATCAGCATCAGTAGCAATTACTATATTGTTATATCTCAAGTCTTCAATAGACTCTTCAATATTTAATGCAGCTTGTAGTAAATTAAATTCTTCGTTTTCATAAACTATTTTTTTACTTAGTCCATAAGAATTTAAAGGCTTTCCTTTCAAACTAAAAACGGCTTGTGTATTAACATCACGAGATTTTGTTATACTTCCAGATGCTGAATCTCCTTCTGTAATAAACACAGTTGTTTCTAAACGTCTATCCATTTTTAAATCACCTAGATGCACACGACAATCACGTAGTTTTTTATTATGCAAACTCGCTTTCTTAGCACGTTCTCTGGCAATTTTTCGAATACCAGATAGTTCTTTGCGTTCTTTTTCGGCTTGCATTATCTTACGCTGTATCGCTTCTGCAGCTACCTGATGTTTATGCAGATAATTATCTAATTGTCGTTTTACAAAGTCATTTATAAAAGTTCTAACTGTTGGTAAATCGCCTCCCATTTCTGATGAACCAAGTTTTGTTTTGGTTTGACTTTCAAAAACAGGCTCCATTACTTTTATTGCAATAGCCGAAATTATTGATTTTCTAATATCTGAAGCATCATAATTTTTGCCATAATACTCTCTTATTGTTTTAACAAGAGATTCTCTAAATGCAGCTAAATGTGTTCCTCCTTGTGTTGTATTTTGGCCGTTTACAAAAGAATGGTATTCCTCACTATATTGCGTCTTTGAGTGCGTTATAGCTATCTCTATGTCTTCTCCTTTTAGATGAATTATAGGATATAACATATCAGATTCATTAGTATTCTCATCTAACAGATCTTTTAATCCGTTTTCACTAAAGTACTTTTCACCATTAAAAACTATAGTTAATCCAGTATTTAAATAAACATAGTTTTTAAGCATTTTAGCAACATACTCATTTCTGTATTTATATTTTTTAAAAATAACATCATCAGGAATAAAAGAAACTTTTGTTCCCTTTCTTCTGGACGAATCTTCTAATAATTCATGATTTGTTAATTCACCAGATTGAAATTCAGCTGTTGCCGATTTTCCATCTCTATTAGATTCTACTCTAAAAAACGAAGACAAAGCATTTACAGCTTTTGTTCCTACTCCATTTAGACCTACAGATTTCTTAAAAGCCTTAGAATCGTATTTACCTCCTGTATTCATTTTAGACACAACGTCTACAACTTTACCTAAAGGAATACCACGACCATAATCTCGTACTGATACTTTCTCTCCTTGAATTGAGATTTCAATAGTTTTTCCTGATCCCATGACGTACTCATCAATTGAGTTGTCTATAACTTCTTTTAATAAGATATAAATACCATCATCAGGGGACGAACCATCTCCCAATTTACCAATATACATTCCAGGACGCATTCTAATATGCTCTTTCCAGTCTAATGAACGTATATTATCTTCGGTATATTTGGTTTCTTTGGCCATAGAAATAAGAAAAATTTGGATAAGTCGCTAATATACTATTTCAGTATATAAAATGAAATACTGTTGAAGCAAAGTAATTAACAAAAAAAAGCCAATGTTGTTGAGAACATTGGCTTTTTTAATGCTTTGAATTCTTAATACTTATACATTAAACAAGAAATGCATAACATCTCCATCTTTTACAATATAGTTTTTGCCTTCAACTCGCATTTTACCTGCTTCTTTTACTTTAGCTTCACTACCATAATGAACATAATCGTTATAACTAATAACTTCAGCACGAATAAACCCTTTTTCAAAATCTGTATGAATTACTCCAGCTGCTTGAGGAGCTGTATTTCCAATTGTTATTGTCCAAGCTCTAACTTCCTTTACTCCAGCTGTAAAATAGGTTTGCTGTTTTAATAATTTATAGGCTGATCTAATAAGTTTAGATGAACCAGGTTCGTCTAAACCTATATCTTCTAAAAACATCCTACGCTCTTCGTATTCTTCTAATTCGTTTATATCAGCTTCTGTTCCAACTGCAAGTACTAAAACTTCAGCTTCTTCATGTTTTACAGCTTCTATAACCTTTTCTACATAAGCATTTCCTGAAACTGCAGAGCCTTCATCAACATTACAAACATACAATACAGGTTTATCTGTTATTAGCTGTAGAGGTTTTACAAAATCATTATACTCGTCTTCACCAAACTCACAAGCCCTAACAGATTTTCCTTCTTCTAAATACTTTTTAATATGTATTAATGCAGCTTCTTCCTTTTGAGCTTCTTTATTTCCTGTTTTTGCAGTTCTTGCAACTTTTTCAAGTTTCTTTTCAACAGTTTCTAAATCTTTAAATTGTAATTCTAGATCTATAACTTCTTTGTCCCTAATTGGATTTATACTTCCATCTACATGTACTATGTTATCATTATCAAAACAACGTAACACATGAAGAATTGCATCTGTTTCTCTAATATTAGCTAGAAATTGATTCCCTAATCCTTCACCTTTACTAGCACCTTTAACTAGTCCAGCAATATCAACAATATCAACTGTTGCTGGAATTACGCGCTCTGGATTAACTAATGCCTCCAATTTTTCTAATCTTTGATCGGGAACATTTACAACTCCAATATTAGGTTCTATGGTACAAAAAGGAAAATTTGCACTCTGTGCCTTTGCATTAGATAAACAATTAAATAAAGTTGACTTTCCCACATTAGGGAGTCCTACAATACCTGCTTTCATAAAATTATATTAAAATAAGGTCGCAAATGTAATTAATTCTTAGTATTCATTTACTTTTAATGTAACATTTTATAACAGAGGTCGTCTCCTTTGAAAACACTAACCTAGATGTTAAAATACTTATTTACAATAATTACATTTTTCTTTTCAACTTTAATCTTCGGTCAGAAATTAACTGCTAGAATTCTAGATGTTTCTCAAAATCCAATTGCATTTGCAACTATTCAAACAGCAGAAAACAAAGGCGTAATTTCTAATGAAGAGGGATTTTTCACTATAAATCTAGAAAATAATAATATTAATACTATTGAAATAAATTCCCTTGGTTTCACAACTAAAACAATTTCTATTGAAGAAATTAAACGTAACAATTATATTGTTGTACTAGATGAATTTATTGATGTCCTTAGTCAGGTTTATGTAAGTAACAGTATCCCTGACGTTAATGATATAATATACAAAGCAAATAAAAATCTAAGCACAAATTATTCAAACGAAAACATTAAATACAATCTGTTTTTTAGAAACACTTCATTTGTTGATTTTAATACACTTGAATTCAAGATTGATAAAGTATCAGGTTTAAAGAAAAAACAGTTAACAGATGCAAATATAGCTTTAGAAGAACTTACTAATTCTATTATAGAAAGTGAAGCTGTCTATTACAGAGATTATGTAGCCGATTTACTAATTCAAAATAAAGAAAACTCTAAGCTAGATGTTTATAAAGCAACACGTTTATTAGACAAAAAGAGAAGCTTTTCAATTGATGATATTCAAAATAAAGCTCAACATTTAATATTAACTTATTTAGATACGACTAAAACATACAAGCTCAAATCTGGTTTATTTAAAATTGAAGACTCTTTATCTTTAAAGAGTGCTGATGTAAAAGAAAAAGAAGAAGAACATAAAAATGAATATGAAGCAACGAATTTAACCTCTGAATCTCACGATTTAATTCACAAATCCCAAATTTATGACGATACACAATTGAAAACTATTTTAGATGCGGATTTATATTCCTATCAATTTGAAAATACTACTGTATTTAATGATCAGTTAGTCTATATTATTACTTATTCTCCAAGAAAAGGAAAAGCTAAATATTCTGGAAAGCTATATATAACAGACGAAAATTTTGCTATAATCAAGCTAGAATACAAATATGCTAAAGGCAAAAGAGGTCAAAAACTAAATTTAAAACTTCTATTAGGAGTTAAATTCATTGAAAATTTACAATCTGGTATAATGATTTTTAAAAAGAATGATGAAAACATATACCAACCACTTTATTTAAAGGAGGAATCTGGTAATTTCTTTTATGTTAGTAGACCATTAAAAATGATTGAAAATAGTTTTTCTAAAAATAAAATTGGCCTAAACTTTAAACTTGAAGGTAATGCCAAAGAAAAGAATGAAATCTATTTTATTAACCACAATAGTATATCAATTTCAGAATACAATAGCATTATTGTAAAAGATAAATTACATTATCAAGAGTTAAAAGCTTACGATCCTTCTATTTGGGCTAAATACAATGCACTCGAGCCTTTGGAAGAAATGAAAAATTTTAAGAGTATAGATTAATCTTCTTAATTTAATAAATATTACAAAAAAAAGTTTCAAGAATACTAGAAGCCGTTATTAGTGGCCTTTCCATCCTTTTTTAATCATCAGGATGCATAAAACGCTGTTTTCCTAATAAAACATCTTCTGTTTCTTCGTTATCCTCATCGGGAATACAACAGTCTACAGGACATACAGCAGCACATTGAGGCTCGTCATGAAAACCTTTACATTCTGTACATTTATCTGCAACGATATAGTAAAATTCATCACTAATAGGCTCCTGAGCTTCATCAGCATTTACTTTTTTACCATTTGGTAATACTACATCACCACTTAAACTTGTCCCATCGTTATATCTCCAATCGTCAGCTGCTTCATAAATTGCTGTGTTTGGACATTCTGGTTCGCATGCACCACAATTAATGCACTCATCTGTTATTATTATTGCCATACCTTAAATTCTTTTTGTTTTTCCTAAATTTGCTTTCGCAAAAATAACGCCATTATTGGTATTAACAAAAAAATATGTCAGGTAACCAAAACACCATAAATGCACTTATAGAATTGGGGAAATTCCTTAGTCAATTTTCAAGAAAAGATATTCTAAAAAAAGATAATATTCTCCATAATGATTTGTTTTTTGATGGCTTTAAACACCAGATTAAAATTGCACAAGAAAACAATAGTTGGTTTACAAACCATAATATTTTATATGCTTTTGAATCTTGGTCTAACTCTTTAATTTTAAGTAGTTTTAACTATTGGTTAAGTAAGTATAACTTTAAGGATATAGAACCAAAAAAAATTGCCATAATTATGGCTGGAAATATTCCTTTAGTAGGCTTTCACGATTTTATTTCCGTTTTAATATCAGGACATAATTTAATTGTAAAACAATCATCCAACGACAAACATTTATTACCCTTAATATCCAAATATTTAGAACATGTAAATCCTGAATTAAAACATAAGGTTGAATTTACAGAAGATAAATTAGAGCATTTTGATGCAGTAATTGCAACTGGAAGTTCCAATACAGCTAAATATTTTAAATACTATTTTAAGGATAAACCATCAATTATCAGAAAAAATAGAAATTCTGTTGCTATTCTAAATGGAAAAGAGACACATGAGCAGCTAAAATCGCTCTCTGAAGATATTTTTAGATATTATGGTTTAGGTTGTAGAAATGTTTCAAAATTATTTGTGCCAGAGAATTTCGATTTCAATCCTTTCTTTGAGGCTATTTATGATTGGCATCCAATTATTAATGAAGCAAAATATGCCAATAATTATGATTACAATAAAGCTGTTTACTTAATGAGTGAGTTTGAAATGATTGAAAATGGCTTTTTAATGCTAAAAGAAGATTATAGCTACTCCTCACCTATTGCAACACTTTTTTATGAATCATATAAAAATATTGATTCCTTAAAAGAAAAATTAAATTCTGAAAGTGACAAAATACAATGCATTGTTTCTAATGGTTTTAGTAAAAAAGAAATTGATTTTGGTAAAACTCAAAAGCCACAATTATGGGATTATGCAGATGGTATAGATACTGTTGATTTCTTGTTAAAAAGATAGCACAAAAATTATTAATTTCTTAATATAAAATAAGCAATTAATTCAGACCTTTACTTTCTAAATATTAAAAAATGAAAAAACACAATTTTAGTGCTGGGCCTTGTATTCTACCTCAAGAAGTTCTCAAAAAAGCAGCAGATGCTGTTTAAGATTTTGATAATGGTTTATCATTGATTGAGATTTCACATAGAAGTAAACCTTTTGTTGATGTAATGGAGCATGCACGTGCTCTAGTTCTTGAATTATTAGGACTAGAAGGCAAAGGCTATAAAGCATTGTTTTTACAAGGTGGAGCGAGTACTCAGTTTTTAATGGTTGCTTTAAATTTATTAGAAAAAAGAGCAGGTTACCTTAATACGGGTACTTGGAGTGATAAAGCTATAAAAGAAGCAAGAATATATGATGATATTTATGAAGTAGCGTCTTCCAAAAATGCAAATTATAATTATATCCCAAAAGGATATAATATTCCTACTGAATACGATTATTTTCATTGAACATCAAACAACACCATTTTTGGAACTCAAATGAAAGCGTTTCCTAAATGTCCAATACCAATGGTATGTGATATGAGTAGTGATATTTTCTCACGTCAGTTAGATTTTTCTCAATTTGATTTAATTTACGCAGGAGCACAAAAGAATATGGGACCTGCTGGAACTACATTAGTAGTTGTAAGAGAAGAAATTCTTGGAAAAGTATCAAGACATATTCCTTCAATGATGGATTATAAGGTTCACTTAAGCAAAGGTAGTATGTATAATACGCCTCCAGTGTTTGCTGTGTATACTTCTATGTTAACACTTGAATGGCTAAAAAATTTAGGTGGTATTGCTGCCATTGAAGAATTAAATGAGAAAAAAGCACGATTAATGTATTCAGAAATTGATATTAATCCTTTATTTAAAGGATATGCAGCTCATGAAGATAGATCTTATATGAATGCAACATTTACGCTTGTGAATGAAGATTTAAAAGAAACATTTGATACGATGTGGAAAGAGGCAGGAATTAATGGATTAAATGGACACAGAAGTGTTGGAGGCTATAGAGCCTCAATGTATAATGCGCTACCACTAGACAGTGTAAAAGTATTAGTAGAAGTAATGAGTGAATTAGAAAGTAAAGCATAATAAAAATGAAAGTATTAGCCAATGACGGTGTTTCTCAAAGCGGAATAGATGCGCTAGAAGCAGCAGGGATAGAAGTAATTACAACTAAAGTTGCTCAAGAACAACTTGCAAATTATATAAATAGTGAAAGCATTGATGTTGTATTAGTAAGAAGTGCAACAACTGTAAGAAAAGAAGTAATAGATGCTTGTCCAAATTTAAAAATTATTGGACGTGGTGGTGTTGGTATGGATAATATCGATGTTGATTATGCTCGTTCTAAAGGTCTTCATGTAATTAACACACCTGCAGCATCTTCAAGTTCTGTTGCAGAACTTGTATTTGCACATCTTTTTGGAGGTGTGAGATTTTTATATGATGCTAACAGAAATATGCCCTTAGATGGTGATTCTAAATTTAAAGACCTTAAAAAAGCATATGCTAAAGGAAATGAATTAAGAGGTAAAACGCTTGGAATTATTGGTTTTGGTAGAATTGGACAGGCTACAGCAAAAATTGCTTTAGGAATTGGAATGAAAGTTATTGCTTTCGATCCTTTCATAGAAGAAACTACTATCTCTTTAGACTTTTATGACCATCAAAAATTAGATTTTACAATTAAAACAATTTCAAAAGAAGATGTATTAAAACAATCAGATTATATCACATTGCACGTTCCAGCCCAAAAAGAATATGTAATAGGAAAAGCTGAATTTGATGCCATGAAAGATGGTGTAGGACTAGTAAATGCTGCAAGAGGTGGTGTAGTAGACGAAGTTGCTTTAATTGAAGCTCTAGAAAATAACAAATTATCATTTGCAGCTCTTGATACTTTTGAAAATGAACCTAAACCAGCTGTAACGGTTTTAATGAACAACAAAGTGTCTTTAACGCCTCATATTGGAGCAGCTACAAATGAAGCACAAGACAGAATTGGAACTGAGTTAGCAAACCAGATTATAAATATTTTAGGATAATTTTTTTAAGAAATAATCTATCCTTAAAAATAAAATGTGACCAATAAGCAAAAGCTGAGTCCTAACTATATATGTTAGGACTTTTTTTGTAAATTAAAACTTCTCATTAACCTTAATCCTCTCTTTTGTTCTTTCTGATTATATATCAAATTTATTAAAAGACAAACTTAAGATGGCTATACCTGTATTAATGCAAGCCATGAAAAGAAATGCGGCTACTCCTGAAGGAGCTCAAGGTCTTTTAGATGCATTAAACAACAAACATGATGGTAGTATTTTAGACAATCTTGGAGGTTTGTTCTCTGGTGGAGTTAACGAAAGTGTTATGGAAGATGGTGAGAGAATATTAGGACATGTTTTAGGTGGAAGACAACAAAATGTTCAAAATGCACTTAGTCAGAAATCTGGTATAGATGCTGGGACTGTTGCTCAAATTTTAAAAGTTGCTGCGCCTTTATTAATGGGTGTGATAGGTAAAGAACAAAGACAAGCAAATGTAACTGACCAAGGTGGTCTTGATGGATATTAGGTGGTTTACTTAAAGGTAATTCTCCACAACAAGAACAAAATTTCTTAGAATCTATATTAGATGCAGATGGTGATGGTAGTATTGTTGATGATGTAGCAGGTATGGTATTTGGAGGAAATAAGAAAAAAAGTGGTCTTGGTGGATTACTAGGTGGCCTTTTTGGAAAATAGAAAAAATTATCAATCTATATTTTTAAGCTGAACATGATTGTTCAGCTTTTTTTTTGCCTAAACATTAACATACTAAGCGGAATGATTTTTGTAATTTTAAGTTAAAGCAAAAGTCATGAAAAAATTAGTTTTAATTCTTGCATTGGTAGTTTCATTTATAAGTTGTAATACAACTTCAAAAACTACAAATTCTACTAAAGAAACTGTTCAGAAAAGTCAAGATACTGTTAGAATTGCTAACGATTCCATTGAATACGAAATAATTATTTTTGAACCTGGTTTTAATTCTTGGTTAGAAACAAGAGCAAAGCCAGAAGGTTATTATACACAATCTTACTTAGAGAGTAGAAATCAAATGTTCGTAACAGAATGGAATATAAGAGTAAATCAACCTAGTAGATATAGCCCAAATTTATATGAAATGCGTATTAACTATAGTCCACATATAGATTATGGATACGAGGTAAATTATAAACTTTACAACTACTTTATATTTTTTCAATTGCACTATAGACAACAATTATCAAGTTTTATACCTAGAATTTAATTACACGTTATATCTTTGCGATTCATTAAAATGACAATGAATAAGTTTAAAGAAAAGTGGGAAATTAAAAAGAATTGGCAATTGCTTTTTCCGTTTCTGGGTATTATTGCACTACTCTACTGTTCATATAGAATAGCTTCAATCTTTTTTGACAGAACAGACATTTCTAAGTTGTTTTATTTAATAGTTCTTTCTTTTATTTTATATTTTGTTTTTTTAAAAATCTCGCTTTGGTTATTTAAAAAACTTGAAAATAGATGGATTGTAAAATATAAATGGGAAATGATACGTATATTTTTGGTTTTTGCATTTACAGGAACTTCATCTGTATTTGTAGGGAAACCTATTATTAAATTACTTGGAATTTCTCAAGATAGTATGAATCCAATTCTTTATTGGTTTTTATACATATTTATCGGTTTGGTATTCTACCAAATACTGTTATTATTTTTTGGATGGCTACTTGGACAGTTTCAGTTTTTCTGGGATTTTGAGAAGAAAATATTTAAACGATTTGGAGCTAAAAGATTAAAATGAAAAAAGTAATATATCATATAGCCTTCAAATTAAGTATCCTAATATTAGTTTTTGCAATACTAACTCCTACTATTGTAAAATTAGCACATACATTAGAAAATCACGAACATATTATATGTACTGATTCTCAAACCACACATTTTCATGGTATAGATTTAGATTGTGAGTTTTATAAATTCAAAATACAAACCCAAACTTTTTATGAATATGTTGATTTTAATTTACATGAAAAATTAGATTTAAATCATGTGATTGAATCTAATTATAAATACTATTCAAGCACTATAGTAAGATTATGTTTTTTAAGAGGTCCACCTGAATTAGTCTAATAAACTAATTCAATTTATAATATCTTAAATACATAAAATGAAAAATAAACTTTTTTGGTTATTTTTATTTATAACCTATTCAACATTTGGTCAGCATTCTGTAAAAGGAATTGTAACAAGCACCAAAACTAATCATCCTTTAGAATTTGTAAATGTATATTTTCCTGAAATTGAAAAAGGAACGATTACAGACGAAAATGGTATTTTCAAAATTTCAAATTTACCTTCTGGAAACTTCAAAATTTTAGTTTCATATTTAGGCTTTCAAACGATTTCAAAACGCATTCAAATACCTTTAGATACTGAATTAACAATAGGTTTATCGCCAGTAATTCTTCAAATAGATGAGATTATCTTGTCAACTCCTTTTCATAAGTTACAAGGAGATAATGTAATGAAAGTTGAGCATAAAAAAGTTTCTGAATTAAATAAAATAGGTGCCATTAATTTATCAAATGGAATGACTTCTATTCCAGGAGTAGAGAGTGTTTCAACTGGAGTAAGTATAGGTAAACCTGTAATTAGAGGTCTTAGTAATAATCGAGTATTGGTATATACTCAAGGTATAAGGCTTGAAAACCAACAATTTGGAGACGAACATGGTTTAGGAATAAGCAGTTCTGGGATTGAAAGTATTGAAGTTATTAAAGGTCCTGCTTCTCTACTTTACGGAAGTGATGCATTAGGAGGTGTACTTTATATTAATCCAGAAAAATTCGCAAATACAAATACTAAAAATGCTGATTTTGGTATAGATTATTTTACAAACACAAAAGGTTATAATACAAACCTTGGATATAAAAGCAGTACAGAAAAGTTTAAAGTAATTTTTAGAGGTAATCTATCTGAACATGCTGATTATAAAACTAAAGATTATTATGTAACAAATTCCAGATTTAAAGAACAAGATTTTAAATCAGCCTTAGGCTATCAAAGCACCTATTTTACAACAGAATTTAGATATAATCTAAATGCTTCACAAATTGGTATTCCAGAAGAAATTAGTATACAAAATAGAGATACTAAACCTTTACTGCCATTACAAAAATTAAACAATCATATTTTTAGTAGTAAATCAAAACTATTCCTTGAAAATTCAAGCTTAGAATTAAACTTGGGTTATACATACAATGATAGAAAAGAATTTGAAGAACACCATCATGATCACGAGCATGAAGAAGATGTAGAAGTTGATGATGATGAAATTTTAGAGCCTGCACTTCATATGAAGTTACAAACGCTCCATTATGATTTAAAATACAACCTTCCTCAGTTTGGAAAAATTGTTTCAATTGTAGGCTTTCAAGGTATGTCGCAAACAAATACAAATTATGGAGAAGAATATTTAATACCTGATTCGAACACTACTGATTTAGGAATATTAGCAACATCACACATTCATTTTGAAAATTATGATTTACAACTTGGTGCTAGATTTGATACCAGAAAGATTGATACTGATGAAGGATTAAATAAAACGTTTAATAGTTTTAATGGAGCTGTTGGAATAAAAAAAGACATCTCCAAAAAAGTAACACTCAGATTAAATCTTGCATCTGGATTTAGAGCTCCCAATTTAGCAGAGTTAACATCAGAAGGAAGTCATGAAGGTACAAATAGATACGAAATTGGAAATCAAGATTTAAAAAGCGAGCAAAATTACCAAGTAGATATAAATGTTGAGTATCAAAGCGAGCATCTTGAAGTTTTTGCTAATGGATTCTATAATAGCATAGCAAATTATATATTTTTATCGCCTGATGGTAACGTTATAGATAATAATCCTGTTTATTTATATCAACAAGAAGACGCTTACTTATTTGGTGGAGAATTTGGATTTCATATCCATCCTCATCCTCTAGACTGGTTACATATTGAAAACACATTTGAAACTGTTATTGGCAAACAAAAAAACGATAAATACCTTCCTCTGATTCCTGCAAATAAATTAACGAATACAGCTCGTGCTGAATTTGAATCAAATTCATTTAAAAATGCATATTGCTTTATTTCTTTAGGCACAACATTTAAACAAAATAATATTAGTGAGTTTGAATCTAATACAAATAGCTATAGTTTATTTAGTGCTGGTTTTGGAAGTGAATTTAATTTCTTAAAAAAGAAATTAAGTATTTCTGTTTCTGGAAATAACTTAACCAATAAAACTTATATAAACCATCTATCTAGACTAAAAGTTGATGATATTAATAATATTGGTAGAAACATAAATTTAGGATTACATTATACTTTTTAGAAATTACAGGAAATGTATTTCAATTGACATTTTAATCCTTAAAAAAAATGACTTTTATAAATGAAGAAATAAATAGTTTTATAGAAACCTAGTCAACATCAATAATGGTTTTATTTCCTTTAAAGAAGTAAGTATAAATCCACATAAGTGTAAATGTTGGAATAATATCTAGCCAAGGTAATGCTTCTTCAATAAAGACTATAACACCTGCAATTT
>Ga0102814_10001613_pt1 | contig 15857 bp, 21 predicted proteins | sample ColrivemetaGS741_FD_79112 | JGI IMG/M metagenome (GOLD analysis project Ga0102814, IMG submission 79112) | Estuarine microbial communities from the Columbia River estuary - Flood tide ETM metaG S.741 | ecosystem: Environmental > Aquatic > Marine > Intertidal zone > Estuary | place: USA... | reverse complement strand
CTTCTAACAAATTGAGCCAAAGATTTTTGCATTCTTTCTTCGGTCACTGTTGCATCGCCAAAGGCAAGTTCAAAAAGTTCTTGGTAGTAATCTGTTTGCTGTAAAATGGCAATTAAATCGGTTAAGTTTGGATTACCATCTTGACCGCTATAGCCCATTTCACTATGATCTTGTATGGGTTGTGTTGTTTGCAATTCGAGTGTCGCTGCTCTTTCATCCCAAAAGAACTTTGTCTCATCTGCAAATCTAGAATTAATTAAACGCATAGAGTGCCTTCCGGTATTTCCATTTACTCCAACACTTGCTGATTTAGTGTCGCCAAAAGCATTGGCCTGCAGGTGGCAGCTTGCACAGGCAACAGATTTATCTGAGGATAGCAACTTATCGTAAAACAAAACTCTGCCCAACAAAGCTCCTTTATCTGTAATAGTATTTCCCGCAATATTATCTTTTGTTATATAGTTGGGAACGCTTTGGTTAGCGTAGTTTGGTAAATTAGCTAAATCTATGTTAGTGCCAAATTTTGCAATAATTGCCGGATATGTTTTTTCCTCTGGTGCTGGCGTGTCGGTAGAATTGTCTTTACACGCATAAAATCCGAATAAGCAAATAGCTATTATTATAAGTAAGGTTGCTCTTATTTTCATATTGGTAAGTTTCTTACGATGTGTGACAAAGCTAACAAAACTTTGATTCCATACCGGTTAAAACTTTTTTATAATTACCAATCAGCACTTGGGTCTATGACATAAACTTCTGTCATTTCATCCAACAATGGTTGTAGATGTGCAGTATGTTCGCCAGTTCGGCCGCCGTTGCAAGGTTTCCAAGTATTTTCAGCAGGTATAGTTAAATTACTTTTTTCTAATAGCGGAACAACTGCTTCAAGCCATTTTGCTCTTAGTGCTTTTTCACCAATAAAAATACCTTCAGAAATAAGTAAATCTTCAGCGGGTCCTTCTTCAAACATACCTAGAGCAATATCCCAATACTTATTCAATACATTTTGCATTCTTTCATTACTTTCTTCGTTGCCATGTCCTAATTGGAACACCCAAGTATTGGCGTGCATTGTATGGTATTTTATCTCCCCTTTAAACTTTTTAGCAACTTGTGCCAATGGTTGGTAGCTAGAATTTGCTAGTGCTTCAAAACGGAACAATTCTGCAAAATCGAAAAGGAAATGACGCATTAAACTAAAGTCGTATTCGCCAATCGGCAATTCTGTAAAATGGCAATTGTGAAATTGTGGGGCATTTCTAGTAAAGGCAATGGTGTCGGCATCTGCCTCGCCTAATTGGTTCAATAAATTGTATAAGTGCTCACTTTGGCCAATTTTATCTTGAGCCATACTGCTAAATGCGATGTCTTCTTCTAGTAATGGACCTAAACCCGTCCATTCACTATTTCTGTGTCCGATGATTAGCTGATCATCAGCTACTTTATATAATAATTCTTTTAATGCTTCTATGCTGTTCATGTTTATGTTTTTAATTGTTTAATGTGTTGACTTGTTAATTGGGTAATTGGTTTAGTTGTCTTTAACCAAGTTAAATTCGAATTATTCTCCTTGTTTTTTATTTCTTAAAAACCGGATATATCCATTTATAAGTTGCTTAACCTCTGTTATTTTTGCTTCGTATTTTTCAAATTGTTCTAAAGTCATATATTCTTCATCTAGTGCCACTGTTAAATGGTCTTTAGTTTCATCTAGGGAACCTCTAGAGTAAGTGCAGAATTTTATATTTTCGAGGTAATGATATCTACCATATCCTTCTGCAAGGTTTGCAGTAACAGACCTGCTGGATCTGATAATTTGGTCGGTTAGTCGGTACAACTCCTCTTTAGGGAAAGTGTCGGAAAGTTTACGAACGCTCTGTCTTAAAACGCGTGCTTCAATCCAACAATTAAGCCCGGTAAAATCTTTGTTTTTATCACTCATTATATTTCCTTGTTGAGGTAAACTAATTCACAAATTAACTATTTACCAAATCTTCAAATTACACCTCATCCGTTGATTTCATTCCTCTTTCTTTAAATGCTTGTATTCTATCCATCACCTTGTAAGTAGCAGGATCGCGATAAAATTTTTCTGGTGCTAGTTCAAAAATATCATCGTCTGCATACTCGGTAGCAAACACGCAATTGCTAGGCACAACCCAAAGATTTGCAGTTTCTCCTCTGCGAGAATATTGCTCTTTAGCGTAAAGCAAAGCCATATCTGGATTTGGAGCATGCACAATGCCTACATGTTGATGTTGCTGTCCGCGTTTTTTCTGATGAAAAACCTCATAGGTTTGAAATTGATCTAGACTTTCAAGGGGTGTAATGCCACTCAAATCTAATTTAGCCCTTGTTATCCTTGGATCTAAGGATATTATTGTTTCATTATTTTTTGTATCCATTGGTTTGATTTGTTGTTAGATTTTATAAAATAAATACCAGGAGTGTATGCAGATAAATTTATCTCGTTTTCACCTGGAAGTATATTGTAGCTGTCGATTATTACACCTAAATAATTAAAAATTATTATCTCTTCTTTTAATTGAGTTTCTACAAAAAGAATTGAGTTTACAGGATTTGGATAAATTTTAATTTGATTCTTTGGTGTTTGAATACCAACTCCTTTTGGCTCCATAACTAATTTTAACTCATCAATATACAACGAGCTATTTGGTCCTCGCACAGAATCTGTTTTACCCGAATAAATAATTAAGGCAGCACTGTCTGGCATTGCAGTTTTAGCGTAATAATTTATTGGAAGAGTAAAGAATTTCCATTCAGAAGATGCGGGTAGATACAAATTATCATAAGATTTACCAGCACCTTTTTCCCAAGTTCGGTAGTTTATACGTGCGGTATCGTCGCCATCAGGCAAATACTTATAATAGCCTTGTAAATATTTAAAAGTATCTGTTGCAAAGCAAGGCGTGTAATAGTCATCGTTTTCTGTACCTATAAAACAATAGCCATAGCGTAAACTGCCGTTTGCATTGGAGTAGGCATTTTTTACCAGCAAGGAGGCGTCGCCTCGAAAGGCTTCTGTGCCCGTTACTTTGGTTGTGGTTGGTTCATACAAATAAGAAACGTAAGTATCGTAAACCAATAAATCTAAACTTCGCCAAGATGAAGGAAAGCTTAATCCTGTATTTTCCCAATCTTCAAATCCGAAGTTGGTTATATCCATTTGTCGCTGGTTTAGTTTGGTAAAATGTACGTCGTCAAAAAGTACAAAACCGTCTCCATTTACTGCAGCATCAGCATACGAGTAAAAGTAGAGCCAAACACTATCTGTAAGTCGCGAGCCATTCCATTCTATGGGTACGCTGTATTTTATCCAATCGCCGTTGCTGCTCCCCGTAAATCTAAAATCTACTTTACCCTTATACACCCCTTTATCTCTAAAAATAGCATAAACACGAGCAGTATCTCCTTTAGCGAGTTCGTGCTTGCTATAAAAAACTAAGCTTAATGCGTCTCCAGAATATGCAAAACCATTTACGCCATTAGGCTTATCGATATTATAAGCATAACCTCTATAACCTGTTGAATTTTCTAAATAAGTATTGCTTAGTTTTAGGGAATATTTTCCTTCTTTGGCGTCGGAACTACGTTCTACATTTCTCGTTGGAGAGTAATAGTTGTTTAGTTTAAAATGGTCTCTAACTTCCCAATTTTCAAAATCTCCATTTGGTATGTTTTGAGCATAACCAAACGAGGCAACACCAAATGCAAAAAGCAGTATAAGAATCCTGTTCATAGTTTAATAAATTTATGACTCAAAATTCGGTTATTATTTCGTGCAAAGAGCGTATAGCATCCACTTTTTAAGTCTCCGATATAAATTTCTTGTTGCTCACTAGTTAGTACTAGTTTGCCTAAATTATCGTAAATTTGGTATAGATAGTTTTCGCCATTACTTTGAATAAACAGTTCATTTGTAGCAGGATTTGGATAGATGCTAAATGAAATATTTTTATCTTGAACAGATGCAATACGATTTGAAAATGACAGTTTATCAATCCACAATTCAGTTTTTTCACCTTTAGGATTATTGATAGCTGCACTACTTAGAACGATGCATGCACTATCTGGATTTACAGGCAAATAATATGTTATTGGCACAGAAAAATATGGTATTCCTGAGGCAGGAGAAACAAAGCCAAGTTGCCCTGCACCTATTAGTTGGCCTTTGTTGTACATTAAAACGGCTACCATTCCCGTGTCATTTTTATCTGGAGTAAAACCATAATAGCCTTGCAAGTATTGCCATTTTGTAGAAACGGGAAATGCTGGTGGAAACTTATCGTTAAACGTATTTCCTGTAACAGCTATGCCTGGCAAGAGGTCATTTCCAAGCTTGGTATTTCGCAACGAAATACTGGTTTTGTAATGTGCAAAGTTTGATGCTACCACAGCTTTTATATCGGTTTGAACATTGTAAAAATCATGTACAAAGAGATTGGTAGTGTACCATGCTTTGGGGTAAGGTATTTTAGTTATATCCCAACTTTCGAAGTTATTATTTGGTAATTGATCATCAGGATTTCCAAACGTTTCAAAAATCAAATTGTCTACTATTATACTTCCATCGCCTTGCACTGGAGTTTCAAAAGTGTGAGAAGACAAAACAAGCACTACCGAATCGGGAGCTGCAGAAATAACCCATTGTATGGGATATTTTATACGTACAAAAGTATCTGCACTATTTCCGGTTACTTTAAAATTTACTTGTGCGTTAAATTGCCCTGCCACCTTAAAATAAGCGATAATATTAGCAGTGTCTTCTAACGCTAGGTTATACTTAATATCAAATCGCATAACAAATGGCATATCGGTATATGGTGTTCCACCGCTAAGTCCAGCAGCGAGGTTGGTATTGGCTACTACCCCAAAAGAGCCATCTGCCTTTTTATTATGGAGTTGAATGGCAAATAAATTGCTAGTTGCATCCGAAGCTTGCTTTACATTTCCTAAAACACTCCAATTTTTCAGAGTAGGCATCTCAAAGTTTTCCCATTCTTCAAACTCATAATTAGGCACTTGAGCTACAAGCAAAAGTGCCATAACAAGATAGAAATATGTAAGTGCAAACCGCATACTATATTTTAATGCTGCAATAGCGTATTAAGCGAAAGGCTTAACGTATTCAGCTTCTTCTCCTAAAATAGCCCGACGCACCCAACGGCCGTTTTCTTCAGCCATTCTTCGTACTGCAAGTCTTTCGGCATTACAAGGGCCATCGCCATTAATCACACGCTTAAATTCTTCCCAATCTGGCTCGGTGTATTCCCACAATTTTGTTTCTGGGTTTTTCTTAAGCAATGGATCTGGAAGTACTAAACCTAAATCCCAAATCTTTGGCACATACATATCCAAAAACTGCTGACGCATTGCATCGTTACTTGCCATTTTAACCTTCCAACGCATAAGTGTTTCGGTGTGTACTGAAATTTTATCACTTGGTCCAAAGAAATGCATTAATGGTGTCCACCAGCGTGTCATTGCTGCTTGAACCATTTCTCGTTGTTTTTTGGTTCCTGTAGCAAGGTGTACCACGTTATCGTGCCCATATTTTAAGTGGAAAGATTCTTCGTAACAAATACGCTCTAATGCTCTGCAATATGGCCCATAAGAACCTTTGCTATTCGCCAATTGGTTTACGATTGCACCGGCATCTACCAACCAAGCAATTACTGCACTATCAGCCCACGTAAGAGCAGGGTAGTTAAAAATGTTTGAGTATTTAGATTTACCTGTAATAAGGTCGTTTATCATTTCCTCTCTGCTTTTGCCAAGTGTTTCTGCAGCAGAATATAATAATTGCCCGTGTCCAACTTCGTCTTGCACCTTAGCCATAAGAGCTAGTTTACGTCTAAAACCGGGAGCACGAGTAATCCAAGTGCCTTCCGGCAACGCACCTATTATTTCAGAATGAGCGTGTTGCTCAATCATTCTAATAAGTTGTTTTCTGTACATAGCTGGCATCCAGTCTTGAGGTTCAATTTTTTCTCCTCGGTCAATTCTGGCTTGAAATGCAGCTAATAATTCTGGTGTTTCTTCGTGATTTTCAAACTTTTCGTTTGGGTCGATATAAGCGTTTCCGTACATATTATTTTCTTATTATTTTCTTATTTTTTATTTTGTTGTTCTGCTTCAATGTGCAGTAAAAATGCATTGATAATATTGGTAAGATCTTGACATTCAGATTTAACTACATTACTATCAATTTTGTAAAGGTTATTTATTGCTTGTAGTTGGGTAATTATTTCTGTTACTGAGTTGGAAGCCTTCGTTAAATGATTATAAAGTTCGTTGTTGCTCTTTCTAGTCCATCCTTTAAAAATATTAGAAGGTATAGTAATTGCCGCTTTTTTTATTTTAGAACGCAGTGTGTAGCCTTCTGATGTGGGCATTAATTCGCAAATGGAGTATACATCATTTACAACAGTTATTCCCTTTTGCCAAAGTTGCATGTTTTCATAAGATTGAAAACCATATGCTGTTTTTGATTCCCGTAAATAACCTATAGTATTCATTTTAAATATCAATAGAATTATAAATTGGGCACTTTTTTCAACCCGGAAAGTATAAAATCACTCAGTTTACTAGCAATTTCTTCTGCTGTTAGTTTGCCATTGGGATGGTACCATTCAACAATCCAATTTACGCTACTAAGTATGGTAAGTGCCGCAAACTTTTTATCCGTTTCGTTAAATATTCCCTCGTCTATACCCGTTTGCACTATTTCTCGTATGCCTTCTTCGTATACATTTCGTTTAGCAACAAATTGCTCCAAACTTTCTCCCGTAAGGTTTCTCCAATCTCGAATAAAAATAATGGCAGAATCCAGGTTTTCGGTAAGTATTTGCACGTGGAATTTTATAGCCATACGAAGCTTTTCTTCCGCATTAAAGTAAATGTCGTTGACTTCTTTAACAGCAAGCTCAAATTTTTGAGCCATATCAAAACAAGTAATTTTTAAAATATCTTCTTTACTACTAAAATGGCTATACAAACTTGCAGGCTCCATGTCTAGTGCTTTGGCAATATCTCGAACAGATGTGGCCGCAAAGCCTTTGTCTTTCAGCACTTTCTGTGCTTCAGATATCACTTCTCTTTTTCTTTCGGTCATTTTTGCAAACTAACGTTCGTTAGGCAAATATAATAAAATGCACATTACATCAAAATGTCACCGCTTTTTGAGATGCGTTAATTAGAATTAAGGACTAAAAAATAATGTAAATTTGTTATATCGAAACAGCATTAGATAAACCAATTTTTTCCTTCCATTACGGGTCTTATTTTTCAATACCAATTAAAATTATTGGAGGTTTTATGATACTATTTGGAGCTATTGGTATTAACTACAATTTACTTTCAATGCTTGCTATACCTTTTGGTGTGTTAATTCTAATTGCGAAAGACACTATTTCCTTAAATTTAGATAATGGCACTTATTCCGTAGGAATGAGTGTTTTTAATAAAACAATTTATCGCTGGACACCTCTACCGAAAATAGAATATGTTTCTATTTTCCCAACTCAGTTAACACAAAGAATTAATTCTGCCAGAACAGGCCATGGTTCTACAATTGGGTATACTCATTTAAGAATTAACTTGATTTATGGCAGAAACAGAAGATTACACGTTTATTCTTCTAAAACCCTAGAAGATGTGAAACAGAAAGCACTTTATTTTGGAGAGCGATTAAATGTTGGTGTATATGATTGTACCGGAAGTGAAAATGTATGGATAAGACACAAGGTAGAAGAACATACATAACACCCACCAACGAACGATTTTTTGTTGCTTTAAAATACACATTGTTCGCAGTTAATGTGGGTGCTATTTGTTTTTTGCTAACTAAACTAAATAGTGTAATTGATTATTTTATGGTGTTTGTTTTAATTGTAATTGGCGTATTGGTACTATTGAGTGGCGTAAGTACGGAAATTGATGAAAAAAACAAGAAATTTAGGCAAGGTTTTAGTTTAGTAGGTAAGGTTTTTGGTGCATGGATTGAAGTGCAAGAGTTTAGTTATATTTCCATCTTTCCGACATTGGGCAAGTCGGAGCAGATTACTAATCTATCGTTACTAATAAGCCAAAGAGAGTTTACTACCAAGGAGTTGAAAGTAAATTTGATTTATAATAAAAATCGCCGGCTACAATTAAAGGAAGGATTAAAGTATGAAAAGGCTAAGAGCTTTGCTGTACAGGCGAGAGAGGAGTTAGAGATAGGTGTTTACGATTGCACTGGAAGTGAAAACGTATGGATAATGTAATCTCCTATTATTTAAGGCCTTTTTCCGTTGTCCAAATGGATTTATAGCGTTATTTATGTTATTTTTGATTAGATGAAAAAGGTTCTGTCTGCTTTTGCACTTTTAATTTCGATGAACGTTTTAGCTCAGTCTGAATTTAAGAATGAACTCGGAGTAAGTCTACTTTCTTTTCATCCGACAAGTGGCACATTCTATTTACGCAACAAAGGAGATAATATAACTCCGATTAGTGGAATTACATATAAGCGAAATATAAGTAAACATTTCAAAGCTAGAGCATTGGTTGGTTTTGAATCGAGTAATTTTGTTTTTCCGGAGTTTGATGATAAAGGTTGTGCTGATTGTGGACGGCGTTCTTTTTCATCTAAGGCGAGTTATATTCAAGCAGGTATACAATACAGTTACAAATACAGGTTTATAGAACCGTATGTGTATGCTGATTTGAGGTATTTACGTTCTAAAGAATATTCTGAATATGCCAACTATGCTTGGGGTGCACAAGTGGGAGCTTCTAGAAAAACAATAAATGGATTTGGAACGGCATTTGGAGGAGGTGTTAAGGTAATTTTTAACGAACGATTTTCAATATCATACGAACCCGCGATAATTCTACAAAAAAACGTAACCAACGGAACAGGAATTAACAATAGAGCACTGATTTCTTGGAACAATGTAAAGGACAATTTTTCTGAATATAGACCCATTAGTGTCTTTTCAGTGAACGTAGGTTTATAATAAGAATAAGAGTTTTAGATTGCTTGGCTAATTTTGTTGGGTGAAATTCGGTAAAGTAGAAAACCCCGCCATATTAGATTTGAGTCTGCCGCTAGACCATATCGACACGGCTAGAGTTTTAGGTGAAAAGGGAAATAAAATAAACCATCCGAAAGTGTTTATTGGTTGTCCACGTTGGGCTAAGGCAGAGTTAAAAGATTTTTATCCCAAAGGTACAAAAGACGAGTTGACTTATTATTCCACGCAGTTTAACTCCATAGAAATGAATGCGTTTTACTACCGTATTTTTCCAACAACTACGGTAGATAAATGGTATGAACGTTCTGCTCCCGATTTTACTTTTTTTCCAAAAGTACCACAACTTGTTAGTCAGTTTCGCAGACTAAAAAACTGCAGAAATGAGTTGGATGATTTCTTAACATCCATCTCACATTTCAAGGAAAAACTGGGAACCGTTTTCTTACAAATGAATGAAAATTATGGTCCGAATAATATGGACGATTTAGCCGCTTTTTTGGATACTTGGCCAGTGGATGTCCCGCTAACGGTAGAAGTTCGCCATTCTGATTGGTTTGCCGACAAATCCATAGCTGAGCAATATTTCAATTTGTTGGAAGCTAAAAACATAGGAAATACTATCACCGACACTGCAGGTAGAAGAGATATAATCCATATGCGATTAACAACGCCAAGTTGCTTTGTTCGGTTTACAGGAGCAAATCATATTTCGGATGTTGACAGGTTGGATGAATGGTTCATCCGATTGACCGAATGGAAGGAGCAAGGCATAGAGCAAATCAATTTCTTTATACATCAAACCATAGAAAAGGACTTGCAAATGCTAAGTGCTAGATTGATAGAGAAAATAAATGAAGAGTGGGGATATAAGTTGACAGTGCCAGGTGGTGAGGTGCAGGGGAGTCTGTTTTAAAACTACAGCCCCACAAATTCCACAAAATTCTTAGGAGTAATTACCACCGTTTCGGTATATTGATACATATTGGTGAAGGTCTCTTTATGCCTATTCGAGATGCCAACTCAATTGAAAAGTACGAAATTTTCTAGTACAATCGAAAAATCAGTACGAATATTTCTATTAGCCAGTCTTAAATCTTATATCGTACATCTTAAATCAGTCCAAAACTATTCCCGCCGGGCAGTGGTCGCTTCCGTACACATCGTTGTCTATAAAGGCTTCTTTAACCTTTGGCAAGAGCGATTCACTTACTAAAAAGTAATCTATACGCCAACCTGCATTGCTTGCCCGGGCATTAAAACGCATACTCCAAAAACTGTATTTTTCTTCCGTAGGATTAAGTTTACGGAAAGTATCTACCAATCCAATATTCAAAATACCATCTAAACCATCAATTTCTACTTGGGTGTATCCGCTTGTTTTATTGTAGTTCGCTTTATCGTTTTTAAGATCTATGGCAGTGTGTGCTACATTAAAATCTCCCGTTACTATTACTGGCTTTTTCTTTTGCAGTTCTGCTAAGTATTTAGCGAAATCTTTATCCCATTCGGCTCGGTATTCCAATCTTTTTAGGCCGCTACCACTGTTCGGCACATATACGTTGGTAAGGTAAAAATCGGCATATTCTGCAGTTATTATGCGGCCTTCATCATCGTGCTCTGCAATACCCATATCTTTTAGCACAGCAATTGGTTTTTGTTTACTTAAAATAGCCACACCGCTGTAACCTTTTTTTGTTGCAGAATTTGAATAAACATGATATCCTTTTAAATCGGCAAGTGCTTCCGCCACTTGGTCGTCTTGTGCCTTGGTTTCTTGCAGACAGTAAAAGTCGGCCCCGCTATCGTTTATTATGTCTATTAAACCTTTTTTTACTGTGGCTCTAACGCCATTTACATTCCACGAAACAAATTTCATTAAGCAACATTACGTATATTTTATGTGATTTAAGAATTTGCTCCTATTTGACGATTGAGCGACCTATATTTGTGTATGTTTCAAAATCTGTTTGAACAAGCACTTAGCACACGAAAAATAATTTCGTTAAACACCTATGGAGATTCTAACATTTTTGTAGGCTTTATATTAGCATATACCACCGAGCAAGTTACAATTGAGCATATTTCTAAATACGGACGGTTTGATGGAAGAATTACGTTAAAATTATCGGATATTGAAAGAATAGATGTGGACGATGATTTATGCAGAAGCATTGGCTATTTGTATCATAACCAAAAAGAAATTGAAGTTTTATCTAAAAAATACGCTCAAATGGAAGCCAATACAGGCGATTTTGTAGCTGTATTACAAGAGTGTAAAGACAAAAACTTAATATGCTCGGTAGATACAAAAGAGATTTATCTTACCTGTTTTATACTAGATGTTACTTTTGATGAGGTTCATTTTTTAGCCATAGATAGCGATGGAATGAAAGACGGAGAATGTTATGTAAAAATGGAAGATATTGGCTACGTAAGTTGCGGGCGGTTGGCCGAAATAAGACGTTTGCTGTTGTATAATATTAACTACCGTATCTAGTAAACAGCAGTAATCTTTTCTTTTTTACCTCCGAAAACGAGTTCCTCACCAACTTCTTTGCCGAGTAACATCTGACCAACTGGAGAAACAAAGGATATAGCAAAAATAGATTCGCCATCTATTTCTATTTTGCCAAGAGCCACACACATATACATGGTTTTTTTGCTCGTTTTTACCACAGCACCCAATTGTATTGAGTTGCATTCTCTGTCTAAATTAATCTGATTTAGGATATTGAATTCCTTAATGCAAATACTCATTTGTCGGTTTATACGGTCTAATTCTTCTTGCCCCATTGCCCTGGCTGTTTCGAACTTATTACCTGCTGTGCTATTGTCTTCATTTATAATAGACTCCTGTACTTTGGCTATGGCAGATTTTAATTCGTCCATTTGCGACTGTAGTTTGTCTAAACAAGCCTGATGTATTTTGATTTTAGGAATCATTGATTCACAAAGCTATAAAATGTTTTGTAATACTGGTTACTAAAGAAGCACAAAAATTAATTCTTATTTGCACCCAATGTTTGGATTTTTAAAGAAACTGTTTGGTCCGGGAGTGGACCTTAAAGAGAAAATGGCACAAGGTGCAATAATTTTAGATGTAAGAAGTGCGGGAGAATATGGCCGCGGACACGTAAAACCTTCTAAAAACATACCCTTAGATAAACTTAATGCTCAAATAAAAACCATAAGGAAATGGGATAAACCAGTAATTGCTTGTTGTGCAAGCGGAATGCGAAGTGGCAGTGCGGTTGCTATTCTAAAAAACAATGGTATAGAAGCGTATAATGCAGGCTCTTGGCAGTCTGCCAAAAGGTTGGTGGGTTAGAGTACAGAGTAAAGTGTGTTGAGTACAGAATAAAAAGAGGAAATGAATACATATACTCTTTACTCAATACTTCCTATTCACAACTTATAATAGTAAAAGGCAAAATGTCAGATTCGTTAGAATGGCACGTTTTAGGTAACAAATAAGATATGGCAAACTTTAAAGATATAGTAAATTCAGAAATTCCGGTTTTGGTAGATTTTTCTGCTGAATGGTGTGGTCCTTGCAAAATGATGGTTCCAATCTTGGATCAGGTAAAAAGCGAATTAGGCGACAAGGTAAAAATTCTAAAAATAGATGTAGATAAAAACCCTTCGCTAGCAGCAGCATACAACGTACGTGGAGTTCCTACCTTGATGGTTTTTAAAAACGGAAAACAACTTTGGCGAGAAAGCGGAGTAAGACAAGCAGGGGAACTAGTTCAGATTATTAGCGGTTAGAATTATAGACTTTTAGACTTTCGATAATTTGAATTCAACGCATTTAATAATTTCTTCCGCTTGTTTTCTTGAAATTGTTTGACCGAAATATTTGGCTTGACCATGGTACAATAATTTTATACTGCCGTAGTTTGATGCCAAAAAATTCAACTGTTTTAATTCAGTTGAAACATCTGAAGATGTTATACTTTCTATATTGTTTAGTTCAAACTTTCTAGGAAATGTTAAGATGGTTCCTATTTTCTCAATTTTTAGTTCTTCATCGGATAAAGTAACCTTTTCTTTACCTCGCAGGTTCCATAAAAAAGTTTTTAAAGCGAACAGCCAGGCAACCGAAAAAAATAAAAGAAACCAAACTAATTCATTCAAACTTTTACTAGGATTGTTAACAATTGCAATTAACAAAGTAAACATGCCTACTACAAAGCTAGCGGCCCATAAACCTGATAAAATCAAAATGAACCAATTAGGCACTCGTTTTATTACAAATGTGGAGTTTATCATAGTCTTTTTAGTCTCACAACTAAAAATCTAAAAGTCTAACCATCTAAGGCAAATACTCCTTCTTAAAATTTGGTTTCCGCTTCTCCAAAAAGGCATCTCTTCCTTCTTTGGCTTCGTCGGTCATATAGGCAAGGCGTGTAGCTTCTCCAGCAAATACTTGTTGGCCTACCATTCCATCGTCGGTTAGGTTCATAGCAAACTTTAGCATTTTTATACTGGTTGGTGATTTTCCTAATATTTCTTGAGCCCATTGGTATGCAGTGTCTTCTAACTCTGCGTGTGGTACAACCGCATTTACCATTCCCATATCAAAAGCTTCTTGAGCGGAGTAGTTTCTTCCTAAGAAGAAAATCTCACGAGCTCTTTTTTGACCTACCATTTTAGCCAAATAAGCAGAGCCATATCCACCATCAAAACTGGTAACATCGGCATCTGTTTGTTTAAAGATAGCGTGTTCTTTACTGGCCAATGTCATATCACAAACCACGTGCAAACTATGTCCGCCGCCTACAGCCCATCCCGGCACTATGGCTATTACTACTTTTGGCATAAAACGAATTAACCGCTGTACATCCAAAATGTTTAATCGGTGATAGTTGTCTTCCCCCACATAACCTTTATGTCCACGAGCTTTTTGGTCGCCACCGCTACAAAAACTATAAACCCCGTCTTTACTGCTAGGTCCTTCAGCACTTAACAAAACTACACCAATACTCAAATCCTCTTGAGCATCGTGAAAAGCGTCTAGCAATTCACTCGTTGTTTTTGGGCGGAAAGCATTTCGCACATCTGGTCGGTTAAAGGCAATTCGGGCAACACCGTTGCATTTTTTGTAGGTAATATCTTCGTATTGTTTGGCAACTATCCAGTTTTGACTCATTTGGCAAATTTAGATGTATCGATTTATAGATTGCGAGATTTTTAGACTTTTATATGGTCAATTACTTTACGTGGTCCGGCACTAATTCAAATCTTTTTTGAAATACTTCTAAATATCCACTTTTCATTTCACTGCTTAAAAAACTCCGATTTACCATTTCGGCCATTTCTTTTCGGCAGTAATAGAAATTGTGCAACATATTATCTAGCACTTTTATGGGTATTTTTAGTGTTTCAAATGCTTTTACAAAGTCGGTATATTTAAAATTGTTTTTTTTGCCGTTTAGGGTAAGAGCCAGTTCTTCGGTATCACTTGGGTTTACAAGTACCGTATTTACCAAATCGTAGGCTAGACTTAGGCTATAATCCCCTTGTTCATTGGCCAATAACGAAAAGTTTTTGAGGTGCATATCTGCATTGCCCGTAAAATAGGAGAGTAGCACTTGTTCCCAAAAATTAGTGACATCAAATGCAGGATTGCTGCAGTATTTTAGTACAGTTTTAGTTACTTGTTCGTGGCTGCCTTTGTACTTATCTTCTGTAAGTCGCTCAGTAAGTTGGCACATATCTTCCATGTGCAGCTTACCTTGGCGGGTGCGGTCTATTCGCTTGGTTATGTAGCAGCGGGTTCCATCAGTAAGTTTTACCAAACTATGAGGTACCGCAGCTATTCCGCATACATCAGCCAAATGCATTGTTAGGTCTTCTACCTCAGGCAATTCGGCATAATGTCTCGTTGGTGGTTTTAGTATGTAGTCGCCATACAAGCCTACTATAGTGAGTTTTTTTACAGGATTTTTATCCTTTTTGCGATACAGACTCAAACTTAGTTTGGGTTGAACACCGGTTACTGCCATGTGGCTTTGTACTACTTTTTGGGCAAGTGCTTCTAAATCTTCAAATTTATAGTCGAGGGTTGGCGTATAAAGCTGGCCAAAAAACCGCTTGTTGCACGCTTGATGAAAATCAGTGCCAAACTCGGTTAACGGTTTATAGCAAAACAAACAATTACGCACAGATTTTTCATTGCCTGATTCCTGCACAACAGACAGCATTTCTTTGGTTGTATCCCGATAGCTATCGGGACGGTATGTCTTCTTATAATTTTTCATTTGAAAGTAGTTTACTTTCTTCCTCTTTTTTTGTCTTATATCTTAAATCATACATCATAAGTCGTCCTGAGCTATCAGGACTTTATTACACTCACCGCACCAATCGCATCTTGGCAACAGGCGAGCAGCAAACCAAATCTGTCTCGTTCGTTCAATTTCCAATTTTGTTGTGCTATGTCTAGCAGCCATCCTTCAGGTATTAGGCCATCAAAAAACGGGAAGAGTACATTGCTTAGATATGGTTTCTCTGCCAATGGTAAGGTTAAACTTACAGGCAGATTTTTGTTTTGCAAATAAGTGGTATCGTATTTAAACGCATATCCATTTTCATCTTCTATCAAAGTACCTGCGAGTAGCTTATTTCTATATATTAATGCACTTCTCATAACCATAGTTTCGTTCTGTCCATTTTAACTGGCCCAAGTTCATGGCCAAATAAACGAAGTACGTCGTTCACCTTATCCATACGCAGGCTCGCCTTACCTTGCTCCAGATCTCGCACAAATCGCAGACCCACGCCAGCTTTTTCTGATAACTCTACTTGATTTATCTT